>JAABUJ010000057.1_pt1 | contig 264617 bp, 262 predicted proteins | sample 5559131 | NCBI WGS metagenome assembly JAABUJ01 (sample SAMN10711875, study PRJNA513366) | rock metagenome | isolation source: Antarctica rocks | place: Antarctica: Victoria Land, Mt New Zealand nord | collected 2016-01-07
GCGGCCATCCCTTTCGTCAACTCGACGCTCTGGCAGAGTCCGCTCGCGGTGCACATCCTGCACGGCGCGGATCTCTCCGGCTTTGTCAGTTTCATTGTCGGTGGGCTCATCTTTGTCGCTCTTCGCTTCGCTCATCCAGAAGCCCCCGAACGGGACACCATCGAGCGGAACCCTCAGGGCAAGGTGTAATTCCTGACCGGCGGAAGGTCCACCCGGTATCGGAGGTCATTGCCCACCAATTGATCGTATCGATCGATCGGTAGAAGCAGAAAGTCGGTTGCTACCTCTCCTCCAGCGCGATCAGTCCCCGTTCTTCTGGTGTGGGTCGCCAATACATGCCGTTTTCACGCTGTAGAAGATTGGCATCCACTAAGTAACGACGCAGGCTGGCGAAGTCTTCATGATAGGACGCGAGTACGGAGTTCACCCCAGACTCCGTGTAAATCCGTTCGCCTTCGAACTGCTGAATAAGGAAGCGGAGGACAACTTCCTTTTTCTTCTGCCGGGCAGGTACGGACCGGAGTCGTCCGTCCACCAGGAATCTTCGAAGGACTAACTCCTCCTCAATTTCGCGTGTCTTGTTCTCGGCCATGGCTGCTAGGGTTTCTCCTGCTTTGCTCCCAATACCTCGCGCACGACATACAGCGGTCGCGCCCGCACCTCATCGTATATCCGGCCCAGATACTCGCCGATGACGCCGAGAAAGATCAGTTGCACGCCACCCAGGAAGAGCACCAGGATCAAGGTCGACGCCTGGCCCGCGATGGCGCCGTGTGTGATACGGAGCACTACAGCCACCAGGATGCCCACCAGGCTCACGCCGGCCAGCACGAAGCCAAAGGTGGTTGCCAACTGCAGCGGAACATGGCTGAAGCTGGTGACGGCGTCTACCGAGAAGCGAATCATTTTCGCCAGAGGGTACTTGGTGCTGCCGGCGAACCGCTCCTGCCGGTCGTATGGCACCGCCTCCTGCCGAAAACCGACCCAGGCGGAGAGACCACGCATGAAGCGATGGTGCTCGCGCATGACGACCAGAGCATTGACCACGCTACGATCCAACAGCCGAAAATCACCGGTGTCGCGCGGAATGTCCACGGCTGTGATGCGCCCAATCAAGCGGTAAAACGCCTTGGCGGTGAGCAACTTAAAGCGGGTCTCGCCAGTTCGCTTTCGCCGCTGAGCGTAGACCACCTCGGCGCCTGCTTGCCATCTCGCGACCAGGTCGGGGATAACCTCGGGTGGATCCTGGAGATCGGAGTCGATGATAATCACGGCTCGACCGGTTGCGTGATCCAGCCCGGCCGAGATCGCGATCTGATGACCGAAGTTGCGCGAGAAGTCTACCGCCGTGACCCGTGGGTCGTGGTCGTGCAGCGCGCGCATGACCGCATACGAGCCATCGTGACTGCCGTCGTTAATCAGCACTAGTTCCCAGGGTTGACCCAGTTGGTCCATAACAGCCGCGAGCCGCTCATAAAAATGCGGCAGGGTCTCCTCCTCATTGAAGACCGGCGCGACGACCGAGAAGACCGGGCGGTTCTCGGTGGAAGGCAGTGTCTTGACCACCGTTGATACCTGAGACGACATACTGTAGGGTACCCTCTCAGGTCTGATCTTGCATGCCACGGGCCTGTCGCGCCATCTTTCCCATGGGTTTCCCATTTTTCTCCCATAAAGTGGGAGGGAGACAGCGCAACAATGAGGTACGGTACTACATGCATATCCTGGTGGTCGAGGATCAGCAGCGGCTGGCGTTGCTGCTGAGGCGGGTTTTGCTGGAGGAGCGCCATAGCGTAGATGTGGCCAACGATGGCGCTGCGGGCCTCGACCTAGCCGCCAGTGATACCTATGACCTGGTAATTCTGGATGTGATGCTTCCCGAGATGGATGGCATCGAGCTGTGCCGGCAGCTCCGGTCGTATGAGGTGCAGACCCCGGTGCTGATGCTGACCGCGCGGGGCGCGGTGGAGGATCGGGTGGCGGGACTCAAGGCCGGTGCAGACGACTATCTGGTGAAGCCGTTTGCCATGGAAGAGCTGCTGGCGCGGGTGAACGCCCTGCTCCGTCGCCGAGACAGGGCCATTGAGGCCACGCCCGAGCTCCGGGTGGCGGACCTTGCGCTCGATTTAGTGCGCCACGAAGTACGGCGCGGCGACCGCATTATCGAGTTAACGGCCAAGGAGTTCGCGCTGTTGGAATATCTGCTGCGTCATCCAGGCCAGGTCATGACCCGCACGCAGATCACCGACCACGTCTGGCGGTATGACCTGGATGCGCTGTCCAATGTGGTCGATACCTACATACATTACCTTCGCGACAAGGTCGATCGCGGCTTCGACCGGGCGCTGATCAAGACGGTGCGCGGCGTGGGCTACAAGATCGCCGGGTAGCGAATGGTCGAAGCACTGGGCATGTGTCTCACGCCGGGGTCCATATGCGGGGTGTGACGGCTATGCGTGCAGATCACGCGGTCGACCTGCTACGACGGGCACTGAGACGAGGCGTCCCGGCTTCGAATACGCATTCCTCGGTTATGTTCGGCCGCATACGGTGGAGGCTCACCCTGTGGTACAGCGGCGTCTTGGCAGCGGCCCTGCTGTTGTGCGGGGCCGTGGTCTATGTGCAGACCAGGGATACAATTCTCTCCACGGTGGATCAGCAACTAGTGCAACAATATGCGGGAGCGTCGCGCGTCTGCAGCCATCAGTTTGGCATTGCGTCGCCTCCCGCGCCGCCGGACTTTATCGATGAAAGCTCCAACCTGTTGTTGGTGTGTTATGACCTGACCGGCAGGCCCATAGGGCCGTACGGACCAGCCGACAGCTTTCCGCACTACGTCGATACCGCGGTGGCCCTCAGCGTGGCACACAGCGACCGCGTGACCACCAATATGGTCGACACCGGTTCAGTGTTGGGAAGGGTGGAAACACGCTACTACCAGCTGATTGACTTCTTCGGCAACGTGTATGGGGTGGTGCAGGTCGGGACCCCGGTGGGCGCCCAGCTCGATGCGCTCGATGTGCTCCTGCATCTGTTGTTGGCGGTCGGTGTGCTGGCCTTGCTCGCGGCCTCGGTCGGCGGTTTTTTCCTGGCAAATCGCGCCCTGGTTCCGGCCCGTCTAGCCTACACTCGCCAGACTGAGTTCATCGCCGATGCCTCGCACGAGTTGCGCACTCCACTTACCATGCTGCGGGCCGACGCGGAGGTGCTGCTGCGTGGACGCGACCGGCTGCCCGTGGACGATGCGCTCATCCTGGAGGACGTCGTGGCGGAGACCGCACATATGGCCAATCTGGCGAATAGTATGCTGAACCTGGCGCGGCTTGACTCCGGCTCAGCCCAGATCGAGCAGGAGGTGGTGGATCTGGGAGACCTGGCCGGCACGCTGGCCCATCGGGTCGGTCCGCTGGCCGACGAGCGCCAGATCAGCGTTCGAGTGGACCGCGAGAGCCCGGCGCTGGTGATCGGCGACCGCCTGCTGCTTGAACAGGCGGCGCTGGTGATGCTGGATAACGCCGTGAAGTACAACCATCAAGGCGGTGAGGTGATGGTCGGAACCAGGGTCGAGGATGGCCGAGCCCTGCTGGAGGTTCGGGATACCGGCGTGGGCATCGCAGCAGAGCATCTGCCACACCTGGGCGAGCGCTTCTATCGCGTCGACAAGGCCCGCTCCCGCGAGGCGGGCGGCGCGGGGCTGGGCGTCTCGATCGCCCGGAGCATCGCTGCTCAGCACGGTGGCTCCCTGGTACTGAGTAGCGAGCCAGGAAGGGGAACGACTGCCACGCTGAGCCTTCCGGCGGCGCGCAACGTCCGGGCAGGGCAGTGAGTTGGGCGACGGCGGTCGATCCAAGGCCGCATGGCTCGCTATAATCCAGTCAACAACCGCACATCGATTCTTCCGGAACAGTACGCTCCGGGCCGGTGAAGAGATGGGGAGCCATTGGCTGCAAGCTCCTCGCAAAGGCCCGTCGCCGAACGTCAGCCGGACTGACTGCCGAAGAAGCTTGCCAGGGTAAGCCGTAGACCGGCACGGGTTGGCCCGTTACCGCTGTACCGTCGATGACGGTGAGCGCGTCAGGTTTAGATATGCGCCTGACGAAGTGAGGTGGTACCGCGGAAGGCATGCCCTTTCGTCCCCAGGGGGATGAAAGGGCATGCCTTTATTTTTTGCAAAGGGCGCGAGCGAGGGGAGCAGGGCAATGAGTTTACGCGGGCGGTACGATCCGGCTGAGGCGGAGCCACGGCTGGCGGTATGGTGGCAAGAACAGGGCGTGTATGACTTCGATCTCGATCATGAGGGAACGGTGTATTCGATCGACACGCCGCCTCCAACCGTGTCGGGCTTTCTCCATCTCGGTCATGTCTACTCGTACAGCCACCCGGACTTCATTGCCCGCTTCCGCCGCATGTGCGGCGACAACGTCTTCTTTCCCATGGGCTTCGACGACAATGGCCTGCCCACCGAACGGCTGGTGGAGCGGCGCCTGGGCCGGAGGCCAGAAGAGCTGGGGCGTAGCGCCTTTATTCGGGCCTGCCTGGAGGCCAGCGCGGAGCTGGAACTGGAGTACGAAGCCCTCTGGCGGCGGCTCGGTCTGTCGATCGATTGGCGCTACACCTACAGCACCATCAATGATCTATCGCGACGCACGTCGCAATCGTCTTTCCTCGATCTGTATCGAAAGGGTCTAGCCTATCGTCGACGGTCGCCGTCGATCTGGTGTCCACACTGTCATACTGCCATCGCTCAAGCGGAAGTAAACGATCTCGAGCGGCCGAGCGAGTTCGTGACTCTGCCGTTCCGGTTGGACAACGGGGATACGCTGGAGATCGGGACCACGCGGCCCGAACTGCTGCCGGCCTGCGTGGCTGTGTTCGTGCATCCAGACGATGCGCGTTACCGGCACCTGGTAGATCGCCAGGCGACGGTGCCGCTCTTTGGGCATAGCGTCCCAGTTCTCCACGACGACCGTGCCGACCCGGAGAAGGACACTGGCGCGGTAATGTGCTGCACCTTCGGCGATCAGATGGACGTGGAGTGGTGGTACACATACGACCTTCCGCTGCGCGAGGGGCTCGATGCGTACGGCCGGTTGACTCCGATTGCTGGTGTGTTTGCCGGGGAGCCGGTGGCCGAGGCCCGGCAGAATATTGGGCAGGCACTGGAGGAGGAGCACATGCTGCTGGGGCAACGCCCAGTGAGCCAGTCGGTGCGAGTCCACGATCGTTGCGACACCGCGGTGGAGTACATCGTCACGCCCCAGTGGTTCATTCCGGTGCTGGACCACAAGGGGGCACTGCTGGCAGCGGGAGAGGAGGTGGAGTGGCACCCGGCGCATATGCAGACCCGCTACCGCGAGTGGGTGACCAATCTGCACTGGGACTGGTGTATCTCCCGCCAGCGCTTGTATGGCGTAGCCTTTCCCGTCTGGTATTGCAAAGCATGCGGCGAGGTCGTGGTGGCGGAGGAGGACGAGTTGCCGGTCGACCCTACCGAGCGACCGCCGGCCCACGGCTGTCCCTGCGGCGGCGCCTCGTTCAAACCGGAGCGGGATGTCATGGACACCTGGGCCACCTCGAGTGTTTCTCCGCAGATCGCCGGGCGCCTGCTGACCGATCCAGCCCTCTACGCGCGGGTGTTTCCCTTCTCGCTGCGCGCCCAGGCACACGAAATTATTCGAACCTGGGCCTTCGATACGATTGTGAAAAGTCAGTACCACTTCGGCCAAACGCCCTGGCGCGCGGCACTCATTTCCGGTTGGGGGCTGGCCGCCGAAGGGGCGGGGAAGATCAGCAAGAGCCGGGGTGGCGGACCCATGCCGCCGATGGAGATGGTGGAGAAGTATTCGGCGGACGCGGCGCGCTATTGGGCGGCTAGCACCGGCCTGGGCAAGGATGCGACGATCAGCGAGGAGAAGATTCAGGCCGGCGCCAAGCTCGTCACCAAACTCTGGAACGTAGCTCGCTTCGCCGATCGCTTTCTTGAGGGCTTTCAGATTCCAGAAGAGCGGCCGCCGCTCTCCGCGGCCGATCGGTGGATATTGTCGTGCGCGCAGCGACTCATTCAGCAGGCTACGGGGAGCTTTACGGCATACGACTACATGGGCGCCAAGAATGCGACCGAAAAATTCTTTTGGGGCGACCTGTGCGACAACTATCTGGAGATGGCCAAGAAGCGACTGTACGACGATTCCAACGCACTGCACGCCGGGGCACGGTTCACGCTACACCACATTCTGCTCGTGGTGATAAAGCTCTTCGCGCCGATCCTGCCATACGTCACGGAAGAGATCTATCAGGGCCTGTTCGCAGTTCAGGAATCGATTCACCGTTCGAGCTGGCCGGTAGTCGATGAATCGCTGATCGATGAGCGGGCAGAGACGGCCGGACAGCAGCTCTTACAGGTTGCATCCGCCGTCCGACAGTTCAAGAGCGAGCAGGGCGTATCGCTGAGCACGCCGCTCGTGCGCATGCAACTGACGGTGCAGCCGGGCGTACTGCTTGATGCCATGGATCATGCCGCCGACGACATCAGCAGCGTGACGCGGGCAACGCAGGTCGTAATCAGCGGGGAGGCTGAGAGCGAGATGGATGGGATGGTTCACCTGGACACGCTCCATAGCAACCTGGTTGTTCGCGTCACGCCTCTAGAACCCTAGCGGTGGCGCTTCGTACGGTCCTCGTGTCCCCTCATCGGCGGAGTGGAGTTGCATCGTAACTCTCATGTAGAGACTTTGCTAGTCCTCCAGCGCCCAATCCATCTGCCGTAACAGTGCCTGGAATGCATGGGACGCCTCGCGAAACAATTCGGGGCCGCTGAACCCCTCGTACTTGCCGGCGACCATGAGTTGCGGCGCGAGTGAGAAGAAACCGCTGTAGCCATCCATTCGAAGCGCGGTGAGTAGATCGGGCCACTGTGCCGCGCCTTCGCCCGCGGCCACTATTCTGCTGTCCGGCAGCGCATCCGTTGCATGGAGGTAGCGAACTCGGGTGCGCAGGGCGAGGTAGGCGTCTGGATAGGGTGTCTGCCCGACCTTGATAAAGTTGGCCGGGTTCAGCGCGGCCTGCAGATGGGTCGAGTGGGAGCCGTTCAGCAGATCGGCGCAGCGCTCGATCGTGTCGCCATAGGTTCCCTCTCCGTTCTCATGGAGCAGCGTGATGCCGGCCATCCCAGCCATCTCGGCCATTTCGGTGATGCGGCCCAGCACTTCATCACGATAGACCTCGGGATCCAGCGTGCTGCCCTTTTCGCCTGCCGGCGGATAGAACGAGAAGATGCGGATGTACGCTGTCTCGAAGGTATAGGCAAGGGTGATGGCTCGCCGCAGGCGTGCAAGCTGTTCGGCAAATGGTTGGTCGATGGGCGCCTTGCCCAGTGATGAGCCGATGGCGGAAACGCCGAAGCCCTGGACATCCAGCGCGTCCTTGACTTCCTCCACCTGCTGGTCTGACAGATCAAGTACGTTGGTATTCCAGACTGAGCGCAGCTCCACCCACCGAATGCCTTCGCTGCGCAACACATACAGTTGCTCGATCAGATCGGTGGAAATTTCGTCCGTGCAGGCCGAAAGGCGAATCATGAGAACGCCAGCTCACATCCCGCAAGCATTGAGACTATCGCGCCGTAGCCTGCTCGTGCAGCGGGCATTACTTTGGCTTCTTGCGGCGGTGTGCCCGGCGGGCGATGCTATTGGTCAGAGCATGGGTGTAGGCTCGGGTGCCCTGCAGGAAGCGGCGGCGCTTGGCGCGGCCTTCCACCTTTTTCGAGCGATTGTCCCGCGGATCGTCACCCGGTGGTTTTGGCGGCATCTTACGACGTGCCCCTGAGCGGAGCGACCGGCAGGGCTGGATCGCCATAGAGTTCATAGCTATCAGCTGGCGGCTGGACTGAGGGATTTTGGGCCAGCGTCTCGACTTTGGCAGCCTGCAGCGCCTGTCCAACCGTGGTGATAGCCGGATCGTGGAACAGCTTCTGGAAAAAGTCTTTGGCCAGCACGGCCTGGACATCCGCATTGTCCAGGCCGGTCGAGCCGAGCGTGAGCGCGGCACCGCCATTCTGGGCAAAGAGCAGGCGGGCGTTCAGCGCTTGATCGGTCGGGTCGACGTCATAGGCGGTCTGACAGCCCCATCCGAAAAAGACGGCCGGCTTGGTTCTGTTCCGCAGCTTCGGCACCGTGCCCACGTTCAGGACGGAGGGTGGCATGCCCCACTGCTCCAGGTTACCGTGGCCCACGAAGTCCACGATCTCGGCGCCACGGTTGATGCCATCTCGCAGGATCACGCGTACCTTCCGAGCACCGGTCGGCTTGTTGTACGCCTTGGCGACGGTGTAGGAGGAAGGCAGGAGGCCGGCCAGAGCGTCGCTGGTCTGCGCAAAATCGGGCTCCTCGCCGCCGGCCGTAAAGATGGCCTGCGTTCGTCCACCGGATCGCAGGTACAGCAGGCTCTTGGCCACAGCGACTCGCACCTGATCGGCGTTTACCGCCGGAATGCGACCGATGCCAACGGCTGAGGTTCCGGTATATGCCCAGTCGGAGGGGATGCGGCCAAAGTCGATGTTATCGACATAGAGCGAAGGGACAAAGACCCGATCGTTGGGATTCCCGGCACAGTCATTCTTGACATAATAGCCCTGTTTTTTATTGTGGGCGCGGTGGCGGCAGGTGATGTAGTGGTGATAGTCGTAATTATCGGCGCCGACCAGCAGGACGGATTGCGTGCCGAGCTGCTTCTCGGCAGCGGCGATGTACGACCGGATGGCGGCGGCATCGAGCAGTCCAGCGCTGTACTTGGTGTACACATCGGCCAGGTCGACGAGCTTGACGGTCATGCCGTGGCTACGATGATAGGCGACCAGCGGCGCCAGGGCCGGCAGAAACTTCTGCGGGCCGATAATAAGCAGTTGTCCGTGTCCCTGGAGCAGGTACCCGGTGTTGTGTACGTGCGTGAAGCTGACGGGCAGCAGCAGGGCTCTGGCATCCTCCACCCGATAGTCGCCCCTGGCACTGGCCGCCAAATCGGCCTGAAAGCTACCGTTTGCGGCATGCACGGCAACGCCGGTGAGGCGCTGCGGGGTACCGGCGACCAGGCGCCACGCACTGACCTGGGGGGTACGCAAGCCCCTGATCACCACCTGGGGTTGCACCGTGAGAGGTGCGGCCAGGGAGCCATCGGTGGCCGCGAAGGCGTGCGGGTAGCGCAGCGCGAAGGTGCGGATCTCCATAATGTCGATGTTGGCGTCCTGGCCGTCGTCCGTCTTGTTGCGTACATCTCCCGGCAGCAGGAAACGCACAACGTTGGATCCTCTGAGCAGCCAGGAGGCGGAGAACTTCGCCGTGGTTACCTGTTCAACATAGCCGGAGGACGTTTGCTCCGCAACCTGATGGCCATTAACAAACACGATCAGGTGGTGCTGCGGCTCCGGGCCGGAGAGGCCGGCGGCGCCGCGAGTATCAAAGGTCAGGCTTGCCTGTCCGTGCGGCACGGCGGCCGGCAGATTGATCGCCGCGTCCAGGTGCGTGGGCACGTTGGCGTGTTTGGGCGGAGTAATCGCCGTGACCGAGCCAAACAGCCATTGGTCGTTGGGGGCCATGGGCTCATACAGGGTGCGCCGCGACTCCTGGTATCGTCCCGGGTACTCGGCTGCGGGCGTGCCGACACCAGGGGAGGCGGGAACCGCGGCGGCGTCCAGCGCCAGCTGGTGGTTCAACTCGAGATAGTAGATGTTGCGGGAGGTATAGAAGGTAAAGATCGACGACGCATAGAACTCGACGTATGAACTGTCGCTCAGTGGGCCGGTGGTGGAAATAAAGCGCGGCACGGCCATGCCGTGCGTAACCAGGGCGAGGTCCTTACCCCGGACGCCGCTCCAGTCGAAGCCGTGTGCTCGCAATGTTGCGCCGCTTATTCGGTAGATGCCGGACCGATCAATCCCCAAGGCCACGCCCGAGGAAGAGAGCGGCTGGGCACGAGCAGTTGCGGCGCGTGAAGACGCTGCTGCGTGCAAGCCAGTTGCCAGCAGGCCGCAAACCGCCAGGCAGCGGCAGAGGACTCGCACGCCGACCTATCCTCCCACGCGCAGAGTGTAGGTAGACGTATGGTAGCCGGCCTTGGTGGCCGAGATGGCCAGCTTGCCGGCCCTGGAGGGTTTGACGTTGTGAATCGTTGCCACGCCCTTCGCGCCTGTCTTGCCATTTAGAATCTTTGGAATGCCCGCCGAACGGCCGTTGATCTTGATCCTGACGCCAGCCACTGGGCCCGAGCTATCGCGCACGGTAACGCGCACATTGCCGGAATGATGCGCTCGCACGGTGCTGTGCGAACTGACCCTGAATTTGATCAGTGTAGGAGCGGCGGTCGTGCTGGTCGGCGTCGCGGTGGGCGTGGTCGAACCCGAGGGTGGCGTGGTAGCCGGTGGAGGGGTTGCGCCGGCTGATTTCGGATTCGGACAAGCGACCGAATTGACGTTCCCCACAGTCCACGCCAGGGGCGCCTGTCCATTGGCCGTGTCCGGCACGCCATCAATTACCAGGACCGTGCAGTAGGCGCCAGCCGGCCACGCTCCGCCGCCGGAGGGCTGGAGCTGGGCATAGAGCTGGCCCCCGACGCTAAACAGCAGCGGGCTGCTGCCCAGCACCGGCCCGGTTGTGCCGCCGCCATACACCTGCACTTGACCGTTATCTGAGGCATACGGTGCATCAACCGAGTAGTCGAAGTAGATGCTACCGCCGGATGAAAAGTGGACCACCGGAGATTTACTGCTACCCGGCTGGTCCGTCATGTGTAGCTTGGTCAGTACGACGGTGGCTGCGTGGCTGACCGATGCCGTGGAAAGCGCCGCGGCGAGCGTGGCGACCAGGATGGCGTAAAGCGCCCATCGGTGTCCGCGGGTCGGTGTTCCTCTGAGGTTCATAGATACCCTGCCTATTCCTTCTTATTGTAAAGATTTACTGGTAAGCTCTTACTATTTTGCCAGGATGGCAATGGTGTCGGCTCCAAAGCCCCGCAACCGAAACCACCTTATAAGGGATAACGGATGGACTGTCGCGGATATCACGCCGCAAATCTGAATAGAGGATAAACCGCCGAGTTGGTGAGCTGCGGGGAGCAGGCTGTGGTTGGTGCAACCGGTGCAACTTTGCAACCCTGTAACGCTGGACGGGGAGGGCAGGGAGATGGGAGGTGTCCTGAGATGAGTGTAGGGGGGATTGTGGCGAATGCAAGGGGGGAGGCCCGGGCGCGTCGCCTTTGTTGGACGCAGGGAGCTCTCCTCGAATACGACGCTATTGGTCTCCAGCACAACACGCTACGTTCGAGCGGCGTAGCGCATTGCGCACCAGTCGCAGCGTGTCCCGCGTGGCTGCGTCATACTGGGGCGCCTCCAGCGGCATCCATGCGGCTCCCGCTAGATACCCTTTGTCACCTCGTGCTGCCCATGGCTCCTCAATCGCATGTAACTCGCCCCCCACCATGCGGCCTCCAAAGGTATATCTCGGCTGCCGAATAGGTATCGGTCCATCGCTGCGGGGTCCATCCACAAAGAGCAGTCCAGTGAGTTCTATCACCAGACCGGTTTCTTCCCGAGCCTCGCGCACGGCGGCCTCCTCGGCCGTCTCACCCTGCTCCACTGCCCCGCCCGGCAGTACCCAATACTCTCGGTCTCGAGCGCGGTGCCGGCAGAGCAACACTCGACCTGCCTGCGTCAGCACCACCTGTGCTCGCATATCACGCGCTGCCGGCGGTCTGTCGCCGGGCTTGCTCCAGATAGACCAGCAACACCGCGATATCAGACGTGGTCACGCCCGGTACCCGTGAGGCCTGCCCCACCGTGAGTGGCGAGACCCGGGTCAGGTTTTCCCGCGACTCGGTGCGCAAGCCGCGCACCGCGCTGTAGTCGACGATTGCGGGAATAGGCCGCTCTTCCATCCGCTGCAGCCGCTCCACCTCACCCTGCTGACGCGACACATACCCAGCGTACTTGACGATCGTCTCTACCTCACGCGCCACCTCATCGGACAGATCGGCGGGAACCAAACCGAGCGCCTGCAGGAGATCGATTCGCACATCGGAGCGGCAGAGGAACTCGCCGGCGCGCACATTCTGCTTGCTCGGCAGGCATCCGACCGCTTCCAGTTTTGCGGTGGTCTCCTCATTGAAGTGCAGCCAGGACGAGTCCAGGTGCTGGACGGTATCTCGCACCTGCTGGTCTCGGCGCTGGAACTCGATGTGTCGTGCCTCGTCTATCAGCCCGAGGTGGTACGCCAGGCCGCTCAGTCGCTGTTCCGCGTTGTCCTGGCGCAGGAGCAGTCGAAATTCGGCCTGGGAGGTATGCATGCGATACGGCTCATCCATTTCCCGAGTCACCAGGTCGTCGATCAACACGCCGATGTACGCCTGATCTCGCCGCAGCACCACGCCTTCCTCGTCTCGCGCCCGGCGCGCCGCGTTGATGCCGGCCATGATACCCAGCGCCGCCGCCTCCTCGTACCCCGTGGTACCGATGATCTGGCCCGCCAGAAAGAGGTTGCGCAAGGGCTTGGATTCCAGGGTCGCCGTCACCTGCCGACCCGGCAAATAGTCGTACTCGATGGCATATCCAGACCGCATGATCTCGCAGTTTTCCAGAGCCGGAATACTGCGCAACATGGCTAGCTGTACGTCTTCCGGCAAGCTCGTGTTGGCGCCCTGCACATACACTTCGCGCGTGTGCCACCCTTCCGGCTCGAGAAAGAGCAGATGCGACGGCTTCTCGGCGAAGCGCACGATCTTGGTCTCGATCGAGGGGCAGTAGCGAGGACCGATACTGGTAATTCCGCCGTTATACATGGGGGCGCGATCGAGATTCTCCCGGATGATGGTGTGCGTTCGTTCGTTGGTTTGCACCAGGTGGCAGCATATCTGTTCCCGCCAGTCTTCGCGAAGAGGCAGCGGGCTGCCCCCCAGCTCGGCTACCGGGGAGCGAGAACTGGGGGAGGCTGCTTTTCCGGCGCGATATGCCCTGCGTGCGTCGTAACTGAAAAACAGTGGTTGATTGCTACCAGGCTGTCCCTTCGCCAGACGATAGTCAATACTTCGCCCATCGATCCGCGGTGGCGTTCCGGTCTTCAAACGTCCCAGTTGAAAATCGTAGCGCGCAAGGCTGGTGGACAGCTTGTCGGCGGGAAACTCGCCCGCCCGGCCCGCCGGCACTACCTGGTCACCGATAATGATGCGACCGCGCAAGAAGGTGCCGGCGGTGAGGATGACGGTGCGCGAGCGATACTCGGTACCGCTTGACGTAACCACCCCGACCACCCGAGGCCCGTCAGTGTCCCGGTCGATCAACAGGTCTGCCACTTCGGCCTGCTTGACATCCAGGTTCGGTTGCTCCTCGATCACTTCCTTCATCGCCTGGGAATACGCGCGTTTGTCATTCTGGGCACGCAGCGCCTGAACTGCGGGTCCCTTGCTGGTATTGAGCATGCGTATTTGGATGCTGGTGCGATCGGTGTTTCGGGCCATCTCGCCGCCTAGGGCGTCAATCTCGCGCACCAGATGACCCTTACCCGGCCCCCCGATCGACGGATTGCAGGGCATGAGCGCGACGTTGTCCAGATTCAGAGTGAAGACGGCGGTACGCCGGCCCATTCGAGCCGCGGCAAGCGCAGCTTCACAGCCGGCGTGTCCCGTTCCCACCACAATCACGTCGTATTCCGTGGTATTCTTCATCAGTCGACGTTCAGTCCCTTGTTAGCATTGCCCGATTGTACCAACGGACCTGGGAATGCCAGAGTACGAGTATACGATTAGTACGCCTGTTACCCGTCCGCACGTGTGAGGGATGCCGACATCGTAATCTTTGGGAAGCACGGGGTTATCCGCCCCCGTGGCGCCATCATTCTCCTGGTCGCCGTGCTGCTTCAGAGTGTGATTCAAGGAATTGCCCCGCAAGCGGCACGAGCCAACCGACAAGCCTCTGACCGCTCGTTCTGGGTCTTCGTTGGGTCCGGGTGGCAGCGTCTTGGCTGCGACGAATTGGGTCAGGGAACTCATGTCACGATATTTGGCTGTCCCGGCACGTCGGTAGCATCCACCCAGGTGGCCGCCATGATCGACGCGTTCCAGCGACGCCTCTTCGCCACGGATACACATCTTTTTGGTTTACCGCGACATCTCGGTCAGGTCAACATCGTGTTAGTACCGCTCTCGGGCATGGTGATCGGTTACTTTGACGAAAATGATCTCCTGCTTAAGGGCGACAGCTTCGATCCGAAGCACTCAAATCACGCCAACATTCTCTATGTTCGACCGCCGAATACGATGCCCGACACGGATCAGATGGCTGAAGAAAATGAGGCAGTGGCGCACGAGCTGCAGCATCTCTTTGAGTTCCGAATACGAGTGCTGGACCATGGATACTTACCGCAGGACGACTGGCTCAACGAAGGGCTTTCGTTCTACGCCCAGGTGGCGAACGGATACTGGACTCCACGCGATCAAATGAAGATGGACGCTGCCGCTGCCACGCCCGGCTGGCGCGTAACCTCCCTCAACGAAGGATCCGTCTTTTTGCGCCATCATGCGCGCACGTCATACGGGCGCGCCGGTCTATTCATGACCTATCTGGGAGCGCAGTACGGCTCGAGTTTCACCCGGCGTATCGTTGCTAACCCGCGTCCCGGTCTTCCGGCCCTCGACGAAGTGTTGCACTCCGCGCCGTATCACACCAGCGTGGCCGCGGCTTTTGCCACGTGGGGAGTTGCCGCGCTGCTCAATCGGCCGGGTACCTATGGATATAGAGGTATGGTAAAGGGGCGGGTGACGCCGACGTGGGCTCTGCCGCCGGTGCGGGCATACCCGTTCGATACCGGACGCTCACTCCCTCCTGGAATCCCTCTCGATCCATGGGCGCACGGCTATCTGGAGTTCCAAACGAAGGAGCGCGGCATCCTTCAGTTCACTGTCAAGGGCGATTCTCACTCCTTCCGGGTCGGGGCTGTGCTCGAGACTCCGGGTTCGCCCGCCGACACGTCGGTACACTGGTTTACTTTCGATGCACGAGGAACCGCGCGGTTAGCGATCCCCGCTTTCGGACAGAGGTCTCAGCGTCTCACGCTGGTGATCAGCCACGTGGCCCCAGTCACGTATGGATCTGAGACCGGCCCCGTCGAACATTTGCGAGTGCAGGCATCGCTGGTCCGCACGCCCTATCACGATCGATCGACGTGAGCCAGACCAGCCACCAGAACGTCGACGGTGCCGCACTTTAGTCCGGCGTTCTGTGCTGCCTGTGGCAGGCGGCTGGTACAGCGCTTCGTGGCGGGGGAAGACCGGGAGCGTTTAGTGTGCGGCGCTTGCGGGGAGATTCGCTACGTGAACCCGCTTCTGGTGGCTGGTACCATTCCCGTGGTAGAGGGAAGAGTGTGGCTCCTGCGCCGCGCCATCGAGCCACGCTACGGCGCCTGGACCTTCCCGGCTGGGTATATGGAACTCGGAGAGACAGTGGAAGAGGCAGCTATCCGTGAAACCAGTGAAGAGCTGGGCGTGACGGTGAGGCTTGGCCCGCTCCTCAACGTCTACTCTCGTCGAGCGACCACGTCGGTGCTCATGGTTTTCCTGGCGGAGGCACTGGGCGATCCACGTGGAGGAACAGAGACGCTGGAGTTCGCGGCGTTCGATCCCAATTCGATTCCGTGGGCCGATCTTGCATTCTGGAACACCGAGGCGGCGTTGCGTGATTGGGTGAGCCGATTGGAGGACGGAAGCAGAGCGCCTACCTGAGCCGAAGCTCCCACAGATTCATGGCAGCGTCCTCCCTTCGGCTGAACCCCTCACGCTCCAGGGCACTCGTCAGTCCATCGGCCACGGAGAGCGGACCGCGCACTGCCGTCGCTCCGCCCAGGGCAGCCCGATCGCGCAACCATCCTCCCAGCATTCCCGCTGCCTGCGGTGTCCCGGCCAGGAATCCCGGTCGTAGAGTCGGTCTCCGAGCGGTGGCAGTGGCAATGGCAACACCGGTGATGACGCCGCCGCCGGTCACGGCGACTGCGTGCTGGGACAGCAGCGCGGCAAGTCGTTGCGGCGTTAGTGAGTAGGCGGTCCAGCCCTCCGTGTAGAAAATAGTTCCGTCGGTGCTGTCCAGGTGGGACGAAATGCACCGCATAACGCCGTCCGCCTCCCATGGCCCTGCGAGTCGCACTGGCGCGGAATTACCGCTTTTGGCGACCGGCGCCGACCATAGCCCGAAGCTGTGGATGAGGTGCAAGCCGGCGCTCTCCGCCATGCGGTTGCTGGCCTCATTGCCTGAATATGAAGCGAGCCGAACCGCGGGGCTGCCGAGGTTGCGCGCCCATTCCACCCCATGGTCGAGCAACGCTCGCCCGATGCCTTGCGCGCGTGCGGTAGTCGCAACACGGATTCCCTCTAACCACGCAGTACCGTCCGGTTGCAGATCGATATGCTGCAGGCCGGCCAGGTGATTATCGAGCAGGGCAACGTGGAAGTAGCCACGTGCATCGGCTAGCCAATCACTCCATACATAAGGAACGTAGTCCGTCCCTTCCCACACATCGCGCGTCAGTTCCAGCACATCGTCGAAATCACTGGCCAACGCCCGCCGAATACAGATTCCGTCTGTCACGGTTCCGTCCCGATTGGCACGACTCGCCGGGCGATTTGGGAACTGTATCTTGCCCGCTCGACGACAAGGTCGGAGCACCGGAGCGGGCGCGCAGGCTGTTCCATCCCTCCATCTTAACCAGAGGCATCAGCGGCATTGTCCGTCGTAGGCCCACACGCCTACAATCTGTGAGATGGTCGACGCCTGTCTGTGTCCGGCGATTCAGGGAAGACCACACGAAGCGATTCCCGTTAGGGAGGGGATACCGCCCCGACTTGGGCAGCGGTAGCTGAAGGAAATCATCAGGACTTCCCTGTTGTGTCAGGAGTGCGCGCTTGAGGCTGCATCACGTTATCGAGGCTCAAGACTTCAATCGAGGCATGCTCGAGGAGCTTTTCTCGACGGCCCAGGCCATGGAAGGGATCGTCGCCCAGGGAGGCATCAAGCTGCTTGATGGGTACATCATGGCCAGTCTCTTTTACGAGGAAAGCACACGGACTCGTTTTTCGTTTGAATCGGCAATGCTACGCCTCGGTGGGTCCGTGATCTCAACGGAGAACGCTCGTCAGTTCTCGTCGGTGTCAAAGGGTGAAACGCTGGAAGACACCATCCGCATCGTCAATGGGTATGTCGACTTGATTGTTATGCGGCACTATGAAAGCGGCTCGGCGCGCCGCGCCGCTGATGTCTCTCGCGTGCCGATTATCAATGCCGGAGATGGGACCGGGCAGCACCCGACGCAGGCATTCCTCGACATGTACACGATTCTCAAAGAGCTGGGTCGCCTCGATAATCTATCGGTGGCGGTGGTGGGCGACCTGGCCAACGGACGGACGGTGCGCTCCCTCTGCTACCTGCTGGCCAAGTATCGAAACACGCGGATATACATGGTTGCGCCCGAAGTGGTGCGGATGCGTGACGACATAAAAGAGTATTTGGCACGTCACGATGTCTGGTATCGGGAGGAAAACGATTTGCGTCTCGTGGCAGGAGAGGTCGACGTGCTCTATCAAACGCGGATTCAGAAGGAGCGATTCGGGAACCGCACCGAAGAGTACGAGTCCGCTCGGGGCGTGTATGTGGTGGATCGAGACCTGGTTGCGGCTTTGAAGCAGGAGTCGATCGTCATGCACCCGCTACCGAGGGTGGGCGAAATTGCCGTCGAGGTCGACGCGGATCCCAGAGCCGCCTACTTCCGTCAGGCGCAAAACGGCTTGTACATACGGATGGCGCTACTTGCCGCCTGCCTGGGCAGAGACCTGAGCCCACAACAGCTGGAAAGCGCGGTGGGCAATGCTCTCCCCTCATAAGGTTGACCATTCCGCGGTGGGGGCCTGCCATGCTGGCCTCGGTTGGGCAGAGGTAGGAAGGCAACCAATCCTTGAACGTTGATCAAGTCGTCGAACGCTTCCTGAGCGACCCGCACATCGCGCCCAACGTCGCAGCCTATCGCGAATTACCGCGTCGATCCGCCAGCTTTGGAGACTTCCCGCCGGGTATCGATACTCGCCTCAGCGCGGCGCTAGCGGACCGGGGAATCAGCCATCTGTATTCGCATCAGGCTGAGGCGATCGGCGCCATCCTGGGTGGGAAGAATGTTTCCGTGGTCACTCCCACGGCTTCCGGCAAAACGCTGTGCTACAACCTGCCGGTACTGAATACGATTCTGGCCGACGACACGGCTCGTGCGCTCTACCTCTTTCCCACCAAGGCTCTGTCTCAGGACCAGGTCAGCGAACTGCACAGTTTGGTCAACACGCTCAATCTGGATATCAAGACCTATACCTACGACGGAGATACTCCGCAAACCGCGCGGAAAGCGATTCGCAGCGCCGGCCACATCGTGGTGACCAATCCGGACATGCTCCACACCGGTATCTTGCCGCACCACACGCGGTGGTTTCGTCTCTTTGAGAATCTACGCTACGTCGTCATTGATGAACTCCACGTATACCGGGGCGTCTTCGGCAGTCACGTCGCCAATGTGATCCGGCGGCTCATGCGCATCTGCCGGTACTACGGCTCCGATCCGCAGTTCATTTGCTGCTCCGCGACCATCGCCAATCCGGCGGAGCTCGCCGAGCGAGTAATCGCAGCGCCCGTGATGTTGATCGATTCGAATGGAGCACCCCAGGGAAAGAAGCACGTCCTGCTCTATAACCCGCCGGTGGTCAACCGGCAGTTGGGCTTGCGCGCCAGCTCCCGCCTAGCCGCTCGAGATCTCGCGGCGGACCTGGTGCAGAACAACATTCAAACGATCGTCTTCACCCGCAGCCGAACGGGGGTGGAATTGCTGTTGGGATATTTGCGCGAACGGGTCGGTCACGGTAAACGTGACGCTGTACGCGGCTACCGGAGCGGATATTTACCGCTACAGCGCCGGGAAATCGAGCGCGGCTTGCGCGACGGCGCGGTGCGTGCGGTCGTGGCGACCAACGCGCTGGAACTCGGGATCGATATAGGCGCCCTGGACGCCTGCGTGGTAACCGGCTATCCGGGCACCATTGCCAGCACCTGGCAGCAGATGGGCCGGGCCGGGCGCCGGAATGAATCATCGGTGGCCATACTCGTGGCGAACAGCAGCGCACTCGATCAGTTCCTCGCTACCCATCCCAATTATCTCTTCGATCAGTCCCCGGAAAGCGGTCTGATCGACCCCAACAATCTCATCATTCTGGTTAACCACGTGAAGTGTGCGGCATTTGAGCTGCCTTTTGAGGATGGAGAGGAATTCGGCACGGATAGCACCGGAGAGATCCTGCAGTTTCTCGCGGAGAATGAGCTGGTGCATCATGTTGATGGTGTGTGGCACTGGATGTCGGACTCCTTTCCGGCTCAGGACGTAAGCCTCCGAACGGCGGCCTCCGACAACGTGGTCATCGTGGATCAAGGTCCTCCCGCCCGAGTCATCGGCGAAATCGACCGAGTTTCGGCCCCCACCATGGTGCATGAAGAGGCAATCTATATTCATGAAGGGCAGCAGTATCAGGTGGAATCGCTTGACCTGGAGGAGAAGAAAGCGTTTGTTCGCCAGGTCGACGTGGATTATTACACGGATGCCGAGCAGGCGGTGAAGGTCAACGTGCTGGAACGGTTCGATGGAGCCGATGGACGAAACCACGGCGAGGTCGCGGTCACCTATCTGCCGACTATTTATAAGAAGATCAAACTGCAAACGCACGAAAACGTGGGATGGGGAAACATCCACTTACCGGAGGACACGTTCCACACCACGGCCTACTGGCTCTGCGTGCCGCCGCGCGTTGTCGGGAGTATGCCGTCCGCGGAGTTGGAGAGCGGCTTGCTGGCCATGGCTCACGTGCTGGGACAGGTAGCGCCGCTCTTTCTCATGTGCGATCCTCGCGATGTCTCGGTGTGGCCGGAGGTGAAGGCTACCTTTACGGGAGCGCCAACCGTCTTCATGTTCGACCGAGTACCCGGTGGAATCGGCTTCAGCAAACGCCTGTTTCAGATGCATCAGCAGTTGCTGGTGAACGCCGGTCAACTCGTGGCCAAGTGTGCCTGCGAGCGCGGTTGCCCGGCCTGTATCGGACCTGCCTCCGAGCATGGGTTGAACGCCAAGTTATCCGCCATCCGCCTCATGGCCATAGTGCTCGACGAGCTGCGTCTACCGACCGCGGCGGCACGGAGCGCCAGGTGACGCTGGGCAAGAAGCTCGATGGCCTATCGCGCGAGTTAGGGTTATCCCAACGACCAGCGGGCGAAGCCGCTCCACTTCCCGAGCCGCGCGGAAACCCGCTTCGCCTGGAAAATCTGCTGGCGGGAGAACTGATTCGCCATGACGCGGGCGCCTGCTTCGTCGTCGAAACGGTCCACCGTCTGGAGGATCTTCACGGACTTCATACCTTCGGCGACGTGCTGGGCGTTTCTGGGAGCCAGCTGGCATTAATCAGCAAGGACCCGGAGCTGACTTACGCCGACCTATCGCACGCCGTGTTTCTCGACACCGAAACCACCGGTCTCGGCATGGGCGCCGGCACCTACGTGTTTCTGGTCGGGGCCGGTTACTTTGGCCCGGATGGGTTCCATGTGAAGCAGTTTTTTCTGCGCGGTCCGAACGAGGAGACAGCTTTTCTGGCCGCCCTGGGATCCTTTCTGACTGAGTTTTCCAGCATTGTTACCTTCAACGGCAAGGCTTTTGACTGGCCGATGCTGGAGAGCCGTTTTGTAAGGCAACGACGGGCAGTGCCACTGAACGATCCTCCGCACGTCGACCTGCTGCACCCGGCGAGGCGCTTATGGAAACGGCGATTGGAAAGCTGCGCGCTCTCTTCGCTGGAGACCAACATTCTCGGCGTGGCTCGCACTAAAGAGGATGTGCCGGGCTGGGAGATACCTCGCCGCTACTTCATGTACCAGCGCACCGGCGACGGGCGAGAACTTGAGGGGGTGTTTTATCACAATCTGCAGGATATTCTGTCGCTTGCCACCCTGACCGTCCATATCGATCGCGTGCTCAGCGATCCTCTCTGCGGCCTGGTGACGGAAGGCATCGACTTCTTCTGCTTGGGCCGGGCCTTTGATCGCGCCGGCGACCCGGAACTGGCGGTGATCTGCTATGAGGAGGGACTGCGGCGAGGGCTCCTGGCACACCAACGGGGGGAATGCCTGATGTCTCTGGCCATCGTGCAGAAACGGGAGAGGCGTTGGGATGCCGCTCTGCAGTGCTGGGACCTCTTGATCGACGAAGGCGGCAGTGCGGCTCTCTTTGCGCGACTGGAGCTGGCCAAGTTTTACGAGCATGTAGAACGGGACTACCTGCAGGCCCTCGACCATGTGCAGAGCGCGCTCCGCCTCGCCGAGCTCTACGATTCTGCGTGGCCGGAAGCCAGTCAACGCGATCTCGAGCATCGCCAGTCTCGCCTCCTTAACCGTTCGGCGCGTGAAGGCAGCTGGAGTGGGTCGCGTCGATAAGATGGTCGAGGTGGCTCTTGACGCAACAGGGAGCTATAAAGCGGCGCCGACGTTTCGCGAGGATGCTCAGCGGTCGGGGCGTTGAGCGGTGTGCATAGCTCACGGAGGATGCCTTGCAAGCCACAGATAATCCAAACGACGGAAACGCTAGGTCTAGGGGTGAGCTGCTGGCGCACGGTTACGGTGAGATGGTTTCGTCGAGGGCTTGGTTCGAAACACTGATGGCGCTCTTGTGTACGGGTTCGCTGATTGGCTTTCTTGTTCGAGTTGCCGTGCTGTGTCGAATGCCACCACCGGTCGGCCGGTGTCGAGATAGATTCAGCATTCTCACTTTTCGGATTACTGCGCTATCGCTGATGATACTTATCGGTCGCTATATGGTTTGGCGTTACGCGGGATAGCAGTTCGTCAGAGGTTCGAAGCAAGGAGGCAGGTAATGGTTACTAAGGCAATGGAGCGAATACGATCACGTCCTGCTCACCTCGTTGGTCTCGTGATGGTGCTCCTGCTGCTTGGAACCGGATCCGTAGGTGGAGAGGCATTCCAGTTAAGCACTGCTCGGGTGGACACGCGGACAGTTCTCCAGGTCTTCTTGCCAGTGGCGCCGAAATTCGCCAGCTCCCCGATTCCCGTATTTCTCCCGACCTGGTTACCGAGACTACCCGGTAAGCTCTATCCGGGTTACAGGACCTTCAAGCGCCAGTATGGCGTCGGACCAGGATACGAGTTGGGCCTCTACACCAGCGCGCAGTACCAAGACCACGCTCATCGGCTCTTCGGTCTCACGGGCATTGCCGCCACCGGTTATGCAGTCAACACGCACACAAAGCCGGTGTAGCTAGGGAAACATGGTTGGGCCTACGTCGACCCCGGCGGAAACGCCGGTTCTACGATCTCTCTCGTCCGAGCCGTGAGGCGGACCATGTGGCCCCCGGAATACACATATACGGCGGTAGTGCGGACGCAGTGGCATCGACGACCATTCCCGGGCCGAGCCGCGCGCGCTCAGAGCATGTGATGTGGCCGTGAAGATCCAACTTCGTACGCCCTTCCAGGCGCAAAGTAAGGCGAGGACGAGAGGTATCGAGGTTGCTGCCGGGAACAATCCCCGAGACCAGTCGAATGCCGGAGCTGGTCATGGGGGTGAGAAATCAGAACCTTCCGGCGAGGTCGCCCCATGACGCGGCCAGGTCTTTGTCGCCCTCGATTTGCATCTCCTCGGGCGAGCGGCGGCCCATGATGAAGAGCCACAGGTCGGAGGCGTTGCCGGCGACGGTTCCATCGGCCGGGCCTTCGTCTGGAGAGGCGGTGATGCCGGAATTGTCGAAGGAAATGAGCCAGCGGCCGGGTCCGGGAGCCTCGCGGAGGAGGATCTTCTGGCCGTGGCGGCGATCCTTGGTGTTTTCGTACGCGGGGTCCTCGCGGAACATCATGAGCATCTCGTCGATGCCGTCGCGGGCCAGGGCTTCGTCGATGGGACGGGCGATGCCATGGGCGTCTTCGGCGTCCCAGCGGTGCACAGTGGTCTCCATGGCAAGGCGGCGGAAGACGAAGGCACCGGTCTGGCTAGGCGGGACGAACGTCCACACGGTCTCCTCGGGTTCGAGGTCGACGAGGGCGGAGTCGAGCTCATCGCCAGCTTGGCGAGCGAAGGGCACAATGCCGTCGGGCCGCGATTCTTTGGGGAAGCCGGCCTTGTCCCAGGCGGTGTATCCGGGCAGCCTGGCATCACGATCGGCGGCTATCTCTTTGAAAGCTTCCCGGCTGAAGCCTCGGGGCCGCTCGCGCACCCACTTCAGCCAGAAGGTATAGACGCGGCCCATATGGGCGGTCACGGCGGGGACGTCCCAGCCAGGGCATCCCTTGATCGGCCGCTCGAAGCCCAGGGCGGCGGCCTCCAGGATGGCCGCGCGGTTGCGGCGGAAATGGTTGAGGTAGTGGGCCTTGAGGGCCACCCAAGCCGGCTCCGCCGGCGGGGTACCCGGGTCGGCTTGGGGCTGGTGGGACTCGTTCATCACGCTTTTCGGGCTCCTCCGTCGCCTTGGTGTCCTGCGGGTCAAGGGTGCGCGAGTTTAGCACGAAGCGCGAGAGCGTGCGGGAAATCGGCTTCCCAAAAACGTTACCTGCTACCTCCGCCGATTCCTGGTCAGATCCGTCGCTGGCAGCACCGATACCTGCAGACCCTGTTTGCCGAGTTGCTTGGCCACGTCCAGCATGGCTTGCTTCTGGAGTGGGCTATCAGCTGGTAGCACGATCAGGACGGCGCCTCGGGGAAGGGAATCGGCGATGTGCTGATAGATCGTCTTCTGTGACGGGAGACTCCCGGGGACCAGCGCGACGTTGTCGTTGTTGGCGCGACGGATCATCCGAGCCGGTCGAGTAAAGCGGTACTCGTTCATGCGGACGTCTCTACGTCCACCGAAGTCGTGCTGGAAGAGGGAGTGCGGGTCTCTCCCGAAGAAAGGTATCGATAGAGGGCGGCGAAGATATGGAAGATCAGCTTCCCGCCGGACGTGGTGGTGTCGATCTGCTCGGTGAGGCTCTTCAATCGTCGGGCAATGTCACTACCCACCAGTACGTCGGCACAGGGCTGAGCACGTCGACAAACGGCTTGTCAATTTACCGCAAGTATGAATATGTGCGGTGTGCGGCCCAGATTCGTGAGATCGGGAATGAAGGCGGATCGGCGCGGACGGGCGGAAAAGCGGTACCCTCGGAGGGAGCGCGGGCCTGACCTGCGTGAGCCACCTCCAGGAGGCTACCCATCCACAGATATCACCTACCCGCGCTCAGCATAGCGGAACTGGCCGCGGTGTTCATGACCACGCTCCGGGCGCTCCATCGCTCCGGTGTGTTGGATGCTCTCCAGCAGACGCAGCCCCACCCTCTTCGCCCTCCAGCGTCCAGATCTGGTGAGATCACCGCTGCCGCTGGCTAATCGCACCGTACTGAGCCGCTGGCAGTGGGTCGCGTCGATAGGATAGTCGAAATGTCTCTTGACGTAACAGCGAAATATGGGAAGGAAATGTCATGAAGGTGCGCAAAGCAGTTATTCCCGTGGCGGGCTTCGGCACCCGTTTTTTGCCGGCTACCAAGTCCATCCCCAAGGGTATGATCCCGGTGGTTGACAAACCGATCATTCTGTACATTGTGGAATCGGCGGTGGCCTCCGGCATTGAGCACATCACGCTGGTAACCAGTGCCAATTGCAAGCCGATTGAAGATTTCTTCGATCACAACTTTGAGCTTGAAGAGCGATTGAGGGAGACTGGCAAGCTCGCCCTCCTGGAACAGGTGCAACGCCTGTCGACCCTGGCGCAATTTACCTACGTGCGGCAGACTGAACCACTGGGCAATGGCCATGCGGTGCTGATGGCCCGAGATGTGGTCGGCGATGAACCGTTTCTCATGCTGTGGGGCGACGATATTCTGCTGGGCGATCCTCCCGTCCCGCGGCAGCTGATCGATGCGGCCGAGCGGCTGGACGCGCCGGTGCTCGCGGCCCGTCGTGTACCGCCGGAGCAGTTCGACAAATACGGCATGCTGGCGGTTGATCCCACGGAAAACGGAATCGCCCGGGCCCAATCCATCGTGGAAAAGCCAAGGCGCGAGGAATCGCCGTCGGATCTGGCTCAGATTGGCGGCTGCGTACTTACCCCCGACATTTTCGAGCTGCTGGCGGAGACCAGGGAGGGCACAGGCGGCGAGATCTACCTGGCCGACGCGCTGGTCCGCCTGATGGGTCGCCGCGACGTCTATACCTACGAATTTGAGGGGAAGCGGTACGATGCCGGTGACAAGCTCGACTTCCTGCGTGCCACGGTAGAGCTGGCGCTAACCGATCCCGCGCTCGGCGCCCAATTCCGTGAATACCTCCAGCAGCTGCGACCGGAGGAGTTTGAGCCTTCACGGTGATCGCACTCCGGCCCGAACTCAAGGCGCTAGCGCTGGTATTGGTTGTCGCCTTCGGCGCGGCGCTGGTGGCGGCACTCACGATTCGCTCACCGCGATCGTTCGCCGTGGCTCAGCCGATGGCGCCGGGCAACGGTGTTGCGGCACCGACCCGTGTGCTGCCCAGCCTGCTTCCCGGCCCTCTCAGCGGCCTACCAATCCCGCGCACCCCGGCGACGCGACGACCGCTGGCGGTGGTTATCGACAACTACTTTCCGGATGCACGCCCGCAAGCCGGGCTGAGTCGCGCCAGCGTGGTGTTTGAGGCGTCGGTAGAGGGCGGCATCACGCGCCTGCTGGCTATCTATCTGGAGGAAGATTCACCCGCGGTCGGTCCGATTCGGAGTGCGCGGCCATACTTTGTGGCCTGGGCAGCGGGTTTCCAACCGGTTTTCGTCCATGCCGGCGGCGCGCCTGCCGCCCTCACGCTGTTGCGCCGCGTTCCGCAGGTGGGGAATCTTGAAGCACTGGCACGAGGGCCCGAATTCCACCGAGTGAAGGATAAGCCAGCGCCCCACAATCTGTTCAGTAGCACCATGGCCATGCGGGCCGCAGCGCAGCGCCAAGGCATCGATTCTCCGCTGCCCTTCACCTTCTCCGCCCACAAGGCCGAGGCGGTGCTCTCGGCCAGAGGGCACGCTCAGAGCATCCACGTCGATTTTTCGACACCCTCGGTGGCAAGTCCCGCTGCGTATGGCGTGTCCTATCGGTACCTGCGTCGGCGCAACGTTTATGTACGGGCGCAGGGAGGCGTTAAGTTTGTAGACAGCGCGACCAATCGTCCGGTAACGACCAAGAATGTCGTGGTTCTCTTCGCCGGCGTTACTCTTATTCGCAATGACCCCTTGCAGCGGGTGGCAGTGCAGACCAATGGCTCGGGGCGCGCCCTGTACTTTCGGGACGGCCATGCGGTTCGCGGTTTCTGGCGGAAGAGATCGCTTGGTTCACCCCTCGTTTTCCTGGATTCGAGCGGCGCACAGGTGTCGCTGGATCGGGGAAACAGCTGGATAGAAGTCGTGCCGCCGGGTGGCGTGGACTACAGTGGATCATGAAAATTGTTGTTGCGCCGCAGAGCTTCAAAGGTAGTCTGGACGCGCCCGAGGTGGCGAGCTGCATTGCGCGCGGCGTCCGTCAGGTCTTCCCCAACGCGGAAATTACGGTCCTCCCGGTGGCCGATGGCGGCGAGGGAACGGTGCGCGCGCTGGTTCAGGCGAGCAACGGCCGGATGGTGAGCGGCCGAGTAATGGGGCCGCTGGAACGACCCGTGAACGCCATTTGGGGGCTCTTGGGGGACGGCAGCACCGGGGTCATCGAGATGGCGGCTGCATCTGGGTTACCGCTGATCCGCCGGGAGGAGCGGAACCCCATGCGCACCACTACCTACGGAACAGGGGAACTGATTCGCCATGCTCTCGATCATGGGGTGCGCCGGCTCATCATTGGAATAGGTGGAAGCGCCACCAACGACGGCGGGACTGGTATGGCTCGCGCCCTGGGTGTTCGCTTTCTGGACGCCGAGGGACGTGACCTTCCCCTGGGAGGCGGCGCTCTGCGACGCCTGGCAACGATCGACGTCAGCGATCTCGATCCTCGGATCAACGAGGTGGAGGTTGAGGTTGCCAGCGACGTCAACAATCCCCTCTGCGGTCCCAATGGCGCTACCGCGGTGTATGGGCCGCAAAAGGGCGCCGACCACCAGATGGTCCATGATCTGGACCTCGGTATGCGGCGTTACGGGAACCTGCTTGGTGATGCTCTAGGCAAGCACGTGGCTGACATCCCGGGCGCGGGGGCAGCAGGCGGATTGGGGGCCGGGCTAATGGCCTTTCTGGATGCTCGCATGCACCCAGGCGTCGACATAATCTTCAGGGCACTCAAGCTTGATGAGCACCTGGAGAGAGCCGATTTGGTGTTCACGGGGGAAGGAAGAATGGACCGGCAGGATCTCTATGGGAAGGCGCCGCTGGCGGTAGCCCAGCGCGCCCACCACCTGGGTGTTCCATGCATCGCCGTGGTGGGTAGCACCGGCCGGGACTATCACATCGTCTACGAGCATGGCATCGACGCGGTTATCGGCACCACGAATCGCCCGATGCCGCTGGAGCGGGCGGTATCCGAGAGTTCGAGACTGATCACGGAAGCGGCTATGCGCGCCTGCCGTATGGTGCGAGTGGGCCTCACTATAAGCGAGCGGAGAGGCGGGCTACTGGGTCAATAGCTTGATATACTTGGACAAGACGTCCCCAGAGCAACACCTTTCGTGCAGAGAGGTGTTGTTTTCACGTAGAGGTAGCAGTGCGAAATCTGTTCCGCCGGCAGGACCGCGGACCGAAGACTCAAGAGCAGGAACAGCTTGACCAGGCTGTGCAAAAGACCAAAGAAGGCGCCTTTTATCGAATCACAGGTCTCTTCAAGCAACAAATCATCACCGAGGACACCTGGGAGCAGCTTGAAGATTATTTGATTCAGGCCGATGTGGGACCCATAACCGCGCTGGCACTGGTCGATGGCGCCCGCAAAGAGGTCGAACGGGGAGAGACTCGTACGGCCGTGGAGGCCGAGACCGCCGTGCGCCGGCAGATGGTGGAGATCCTGGGCAGCGATGAGCACGAGCCGTTGGAACACATGCCTCGTGGCACCATCGTCCTGATGGTTGGCGTCAACGGATCGGGAAAGACCACCAGCACCGCAAAGCTGACCCAGTATCTCGAACGGCACGGCCGGTCGGTTCTACTGGCCGCGGCCGACACCTTCCGAGCGGCTGCCATCGATCAACTACGAATCTGGGGGGAACGAGTCAAAGCGCCGGTGATTGCCCACCAGCCGGATGCCGATCCCGGCGCGGTGGTCTTCGATGCGGTGAAGGCGGCCCAATCCCGACAGATGGATTTTGTGGTGGTAGACACCGCGGGCAGGCTCCATACCAAGTTCAACCTGATGGAAGAGCTGCAAAAAATTAAGAGGGTGGCTCACAAGGCCAGCCCCGATGCGTCCATGGTTTCGCTGTTGGTGCTCGACGCCACTACCGGCCAGAACGCGATCTTGCAGGCAAAGAGCTTTTTGCAAACGGTCAGCGTGGACGGCATTATACTGGCCAAGCTCGATGGGACCGCGAAAGGAGGGGTAGCGTTCTCAGTGTACAACGAATTAAAGGTGCCCATCTGGTATGTGGGCACCGGAGAAAAGGCCGCGGATTTCGCACCCTTCGACCATCTGGAATTTGTGAATGCTCTGTTTGAGTGAAAGGGGATGCGAGCGCGGCATCAAGCGGCGCTCCAACGACCATGTTTGATGCGTTATCGGACCGACTTGCCGACATTTTCACCGGCCTGCGCGGCAAGGGGGCGTTGACTGAGCGCGACGTCGATCAAGCCATGCGCGAGATCCGGATGTCACTGCTCGAAGCCGACGTAAACTTCAAGGTTGTCAAGGAGTTTGTTGGTCGCGTCAAAGAGCGCAGCATTGGGGCTGAGGTCTTACAGAGTCTGACCCCGGGGCAGCAGGTGGTCAAAATTGTCCACGAAGAGCTGCTACACGTGCTGGGCGAGCCGGCGCGGCTGGAGCTCTCCAACACGCCGCCTTCCATCATCCTGCTGGCCGGACTGCAAGGGTCCGGTAAGACTACCCTCAGCGCCAAGCTGGCCCTGGCGCTGCGCAAGCAGGGGCATCACCCCTTGCTGGCCGCCCTCGACGTGTATCGACCCGCTGCCATCGATCAGCTGATCTCACTTGGCAAGCAATTAAACGTGCCGGTGTATAGCGAGGGGACGCGGGCCGACCCGGTGATGATTGCCGCCAACGCCGTGCAGCAGGCGCGCAAAGATGCGAATACGGTGGTCATCCTGGATACCGCCGGTCGCCTGCACATCGACGAGCCAATGATGCGCGAGTTGCAAGAGATCGAGCGACGGGTCAAGCCCCACGAAGTCCTCCTGGTCGCCGACGCCATGACCGGTCAGGACGCGGTGCACACCGCCGAGGAGTTTCACAAATCGGTCCATCTGACGGGCCTGGTATTGACCAAGATGGACGGCGATGCCCGTGGTGGCGCGGCCCTCTCAATTCGGGCCGTCACCGGCATCCCGATCAAATACATGGGCACGGGTGAAAAGACAGACGCACTGGAGCAGTTTCACCCGGATCGTCTGGCCCAGCGCATCCTCGGCATGGGCGACGTGCTCTCGCTGATCGAGAAGGCACAGCAGAACATCACTGAGGAGGACGCCAAGCGCGCCGAAAAAAAGATGCGTACCGGCACCTTCAACCTCGAAGACTTTCTACAGCAGATGCAGCAGGTGCGCAAGATGGGGTCACTGAGTCAGATCATGGGCATGATACCTGGCATGCGCAACGCGATGCGCGAGGCGGGTGGCATTCCGGACATGGACGATAAGGAAATCAAGCGGATCGAAGCCATCATCACCTCCATGACCATGAAAGAACGGCAGAGCCCGACCATAATCGACGGCAGCCGTCGCCGTCGCATCGCGCGCGGCAGTGGCACGACGGTCCAGGAGGTCAACCAGCTACTGAACCAGTTCAAGGAGATGCAGAAGATGATGAAGCAGTTGACCTCGGGCAAGATGCGGATACCGAAGGGGCTGATGAACAAGTAGGCCCGAAGCTCGCCCTGCGATCCGGGGACGGTTACGTCAGCCGTGTGACTTCTCCAGTATGTCGAGGATTTCGGTGGTCGTGGCGGTTTCGCCGAGTCTGGGGAAGATCCGTTCAATGCTGTTGCGGTGCGCGCCGGCGTTGGTGTCGGTCATGGCGTCGGTTGCGAGAACCACGTGATATCCGTGTTCGTGGGCCGCGCGTGCGGTGGATTCAACACCCATGCTGGTCGCGACACCGGCCAGCACGATTTGGGTGACGCCGAGGTCTTGCAAGTAGGCATCGAGTGGGGTTCCATGGAACGCGCCCCAGCGCAGCTTCGTGACCCGATGATCGTCGGGTTGTGCGTCGAGTTCGGGGACGAGTTCGGTCCAGTCCGGTGGTGGAGTGTAGCTGGACTGGCCGGCTTCGATGCGCCCGGGTGCTCGGCCCGCGACGTTAACCAGCACCACGGGTAGGCCGTGACGGCGAAATGCCGTGGCCAGGCTCGCCGCCCGCTGCACGATCTCATCGACGGGATGCACCGCGGGGACCGCGACGATCCCCTTCTGTAGGTCGATCACGACGAGTGCAGGCTTCGTGTCTATCGTTGTCAGTGCCATTGCATTCCTCCTATGTTGGGATGTTGTGCGGCTGCTCGCGGCAGTGGCGGAGTAGAGGAGTCAGATCCGGTCGGTGCTGACCGGCAGCGCTCCACCGGCAGACAGCGGCGCGGTCATGGGCAGCCGTAACTCGTCCGCGGCCGCTGGGTGGACGTCGCAGCCCCCGCGCAACAGTGAGGCGAGAACGGCAAGGGCTGCAAGGCCGGCGGCGACGGCGAACACCACTACCAGGCCCTGGTGAAACGGCCCTGAGATCAGATTCGGAAAGAACTGCTGGCCGGTGAGGATGTGCCGATGTGTGGCCGAAAGCCTGGACAGTGCACCGCTCGGCGCCAGGAGGTGCTGAATCGGGTTCACGCCGAGCAGCGCCGCGAACAACGACGACACGGGTGGCAGGGCGCCGATGTGATGAGCAATGCCCTGCGCCACGCCGTGCTGCTGCAAACCGCTCGTCAACGCTTTCGGCAGGCTACTCGCCAGGCCGGCGATCATGAGCGAGAAGAACACCCCGATCGACAGCGCGGTACCGGAGTTCTGGAACGTCGAGCGCATCCCGGAAGCCACGCCGCGCTGCCTGGAAGGGACGCTGCTCATAATCGACGACGTGTTGGGGGCGGAGAACATGCCGCCACCGATCCCGTTCATGGCGATGAGCAGGGCGAAAGGCCAGTACGGGAAGCTAACGGGCAGCAGCATCAGGCCGATGAAGCTGCCGCCGAACACGACCATGCCGGCGGTGGCAAAGCCACGAGCGCCGAACCGGTCGGAGAGAAACCCTGCGGTGGGACCGGCGATGAGGAAGCCGGCAGTCAGGGGCAGCAGGAAGATGCCGGCCCACAGCGGCGTGTCGCTGTAGTTGTAGCCGTGCAGTGGCAGCCAGATCCCCTGCAGCCAGATGATGAGCATGAACTGCAGTCCGCCTCGGGCGATGGACACGGCGAATCCTGCCACGTTGCCCGCGGTGAAGGCCCTGATACGGAACAAGCTGAGCTGGAACATCGGCTCGGCAAGCGTGTTCTCGATCACGGCGAATGCCGCGAGCAGCACGACGCCGCCGGCGAGCAAGCCGAGGACCGCGGGGTTCGTCCAGCCCTGGGTATGACCTTGGTAGGGCTGGATGCCGTAGGTGATGGCGATCAAGATCGCGCTCAGGCCGACGGCAAAGGTGACGTTGCCCCACCAGTCGATGCGACCGCGGTGTCGGTCGCCGATGTCACGAAGCTTGCGGTAGGCCCACACCGTGCCGAAGATGCCGACGGGCACGTTGACCCAGAACACCGCCCGCCAATCGAGGGTCGCCAGCAGACCTCCCGCAACCAGCCCGATGAACTGGCCGGACAGACCGGCGACCTGATTGATGCCGAGCGCTAAACCGCGTTGATCGCGAGGAAACGCATCGGTCAGAATCGCGGCCGAGTTGGCGGTGAGCATGGCCCCGCCAAGTGCCTGGAGCACCCGCCAGCCGATTAACCACAGCGCTCCGTGGCCACCGGTGAACGGATCGAAGGACAGCAGGATGGAGGCGACGGTGAACACCACGAAGCCGGCGTTGTAGATCCTGACCCGGCCGAACATGTCGCCGAGGCGGCCGAGCGTGACAACGAGCACGGCCTGGACCAGCCGATACCCCATGATCATCCACAGCAGGTACGTGATATTGCCCGGTGCCAGCGGGTCCAGGTGGATGCCGCGAAAGATCGCCGGCAGTGCGATGAGGACGATGGATCCGTCGAGAGCGGACATGAACATGGCGAGGGTCGTGTTCGACAGGGCAACCCACTTGTAGCGGTCGTCCGTCCCGGCCGTTCGCTCGCTGGCCATCTGGTGCCCGACTGCCGGCATCAGATGCTCTGAGCCAGTCGCTCGAGCAGCGGTGCGACCGCCATCAATTGCTCGAGCTCCGCGCGCGTGAACCCGGTCGCGAGGGCCTGCGCCAGCTGTTCGGTCATCGCATTGCGGCGGTGCCACAGCGCCTGCAGCCCGGCTTCGGTTGCCGATAGAACGGCGCGCCGACCGTCCTCCGGATCGGGACATCGCTCGACGAGACCACGCGCCTTCAGCGCGCCGAGTGTCGCCCCCATCGACTGCGGGCTGATCTGCTCAAGCTTGGCGAGCGCGGTCGCCGTGGTCGGGCCGCCTCGGTCGAGGCGTGCGAGGGCCGAGGTCTCGGGCAGCGTGAGCTCGCCCTCGGCCTGCGCCTGACGCAGCCGCCGCCGGAGCAGACCGATGCTCACGCGAAGCGCTCGGGCAACGTCGTTGGCATCCGGATCCTGGTGCATGTCTTAAGCCTACACTGATAAGGTTTGGCTTGTAAGTTGATCTTGCTGGCAGGCGATGCCATCCTCGCTTGGTATCTCAACTCCGTCGCCCGATACTGACAAAACCGACTTTTTCAACAGGCGGCCATCGTTTTCGCGCGTCAATGCGTTCCATTGACGCAGCGCCCGGCGGCCCTTATACTGTCCTTGTTCCCCCCACCCGTCCAACCCTCTACCGATTAAGGACTGTACACCGTGTATTTCGGTGAGTACGAACGGACGGTTGACCACAAGGGACGGCTCACCGTCCCCGGACATTTGCTCGTGGCTTCAGCGGACTCGGACTGGAGTAAGGTGATGATCCTCAAGGCCGAGTCTGCCTGTCTTTACGTCTACGACCTTGAGACCTGGAAAACCGTACTGGACGAGGCCTATCAGAGCATGGACGACGATGAAGGTCGCATTTTCATGCACCGCGTCATGGGGGACGCCCATCTCTCAGATGTCGACAACCTCAAGCGCGTCAGCGTCCCGGCAGCGCTCCTCACGCATGCTGCGATCGACAAGCGAGCCATCATTGTCGGCATGTTTAACCGGCTCGAGGTCTGGAGTCCGGAGGGCTGGGAGAGCTACCTGGAGACTGTGGCAGAGGTGCAGATTCCCTCCATTGCAGATCTCTCGCGAGCGAGAATCAGGCACGTCTCCTGAGGCAGGTAGAATGCCGAGCGAGCGTCGTGGGTTTATGATGGAACAGCGCGGGTTCTATGCCTGCGCTCTCTTTGTCCTTCCTCCTCGGCGTGAAATATGAAGCTTTCCGGTCTTTCCTCTCTCCTGGCCCGGCTCGAACCATTACAAAAAGTAGCGCACGGACCACGCAATGTGCGCACGTTTGGTCTGCTGGGCGCCGCCAAGCCGGCCGTCGCCGCGGCGCTGGCTCACAATGCCGGGACGCAGTCGCTACTCGTTACCGCCCATGCTCAGGGCGCGCGCGACCTGGTTCACGAACTGTCCTTGTGGACCGACCAACACGTCGTCGAGTTCCCCGCAATTGAGTCCCTGCCCTACGAACGCGTCCATATTGACCGGACTGTGCTGGCGCAACGCGCTTCAATCGGGCGGGATGTTCTGGCCGGCGAGCGACAGATTGTGGTGGCATCGATTCGCGCCCTGATGCAGCCCATTGCCACCTTCCAACCGGGTGCCGCGAGAGCCAGCTCCGTCTCGGTGAACCAGGACATACACCTGGACCGATTGCTGGCCCTGTGGAACGAGAGCGGATACACGGAGACCGCGTTGGTCGCGGAGCCCGGTACGTTTGCTCGGCGCGGAGGCGTCTTTGACGTTTTTCCGGCGGGCGCCGAGTGTCCGGTGCGCATCGAGTTCTTCGGTAATGCCGTTGAATCCCTCAGAACTTTTGACCCCGGAACTCAGCGATCACTGACACCGATCACCTCCATCGAAATTACGCCCATGGTTAGCCTGGACCAACGCACCCGGATGTCAGCCCTCGAGAAGCTGCGGGCGGTCGATGCATCACACATGAATGCTGAGGCTCGGACGCTATGGTTGAACGATCTTGCTCTATTGGAAGCGGGCGCCGCACTGGACGAATTGATTCTCTTCGGCCCCTATCTGATGGAGGGAGCGGGCTCGCTGGTTGAGTTGCTCCAGGTTGACGCCACGGTGGTGGTGGACACCGCGCAGGAGACGTGGGCTGCCCTCGACGACCTGTGGCAACAGGCCCTGGATGTGCAGCGGGGACTGGAAGACAGTGGCAATCTGCCGGCCAACCTCAAAGCTGCCCTGTTGACGCCGGATATCGTACGAGTAGCCGTGTCGGCCCGACGCAGCATCGAATGGATGGCCGGATCGGCGCCAGAGGGCCAGGGGGATGATTGGTCCCAGCTTTTTACTCCGGCTCACCTCTTCGCGGGCCGCCTGCGCGCTTTTGTGCAGAGCGTGCAGGGAGGCGCGGCGGAACGAATCGTGATTGCCACGGCGCAGGACGAACGCGTTCGCGAACTTTTGGCGACCGCAGGGATATCATCCCGCAGCCTTACCGACCTGGTGGACGGCCTGGCGTCGGGCGTCGCCGTGGTTTCCGCGCCCTCCGCTCAAGGATGGGCACTGCTAGACCGTACTGTATTGCTCCTTACTGACCACGAGATATTCGGCAAGGCGCTGACGCGACCTGTCCCGCGTCGGACTCGAGCGGCGCGCGAAGCCTTCTTCGCGGACTTTTCGCCCGGGGACTATGTGGTACACCTGGAACATGGAATCGGACGGTTCGATAGTGTCACGCGCATGTCGATCGAGGGGGCCGAGCGTGAGTACGCGGTGGTGCAGTACGCGGGAACCGACCGCGTGTACGTGCCCACTGATCAGTTGGAGCGGCTCACGCGCTATGTCGGCACGGGTGACACCGCTCCAACTCTAAGCAAGCTGGGAGGCGGCGAGTGGCAGCGCGCGCGACAGCGGGCAAAACAGGCCGCCGCCGACATTGCACGCGAGTTGATTGAGTTGTACTCGCGGCGCCGTACACGACCGGCCCACGCGTTTTCTCCCGATCTGCCCTGGCAGAGAGAATTAGAGACATCGTTTCCGTATCCCGAAACGCCCGATCAGATGCGTGCGATTGACGACGTGAAGGAAGACATGGAGGCGCCGCATCCCATGGACCGCCTGGTCTGCGCCGACGTCGGATACGGAAAGACCGAGGTAGCGGTGCGGGCCGCTTTCAAAGCTGTGATGGACGGCAAGCAGGTAGCGCTGCTGGTCCCTACCACCATCCTGGCCCAACAGCACTTTGAAACCTTCTCCGAGCGCATGGGCGGATTTGCCGTCAAAGTAGAGGTGTTGAGCCGTTTTCGTTCCCCGGCCCAGCAGCGCGATATCCTCCGCCGAGCGGCCACAGGGGAGGTGGACATCCTGATCGGCACGCATCGCCTGTTGCAGAAGGATGTTTCGTTCAAACACCTTGGGTTGTTGATCATCGACGAAGAGCAGCGGTTTGGGGTTCGACACAAAGAGCAGCTCAAGAAAATGCGGGAGTCGATTGATGTGCTGACGCTCACCGCTACGCCGATCCCTCGCACCTTGCACAGCGGACTGGTGGGTATCCGTGAGATCAGTGTGATCGAAACGCCGCCCGAAGGCCGCCTCCCCATTCGTACCTATTTGCAGCCATTCGACGAACGTTTGGTCCGCGAGGCGGTGCTGCGCGAACTGGACCGCGACGGCCAGGTGTATCTGGTGCATAACAAGGTGGCTACTATCGAGGCCATGGCAGAGCGACTCCGCCGTCTGGTGCCGGAAGCGCGCGTTGTGGTAGCGCACGGGCAGATGGACGACGCACTGCTGGAGAAGGTTATGCTGGCCTTCGCCCGTCGAGAGGCAGACGTCTTGCTCTGCAGCACAATTATTGAGAACGGGCTGGACATTCCCAATGTCAACACGATCGTGGTCAATAATGCCCATCGTCTCGGCCTCACCCAGCTCTATCAACTTCGCGGACGGGTGGGAAGGAGCGCGAATCAGGCCTACGCGTACTTACTCTATCCGCTGGATGTGCGACTGAGTCGCGACGCGGCACGGCGCATGGAGGCGGTGTTCGAGGCACATGATCTCGGCGCCGGGTTCAGCATCGCGATGAAAGACCTGGAAATTCGGGGCACCGGCAATCTATTGGGCGCGGAGCAAAGCGGCCATGCCACGGCGATCGGCTTCGATCTCTACACGCGAATGATCGGCGAAGCGGTAGAGAGCTTGCGCGGGGCGCCGATCGACGAACCGGCGTCCGTGAGCATCAGTCTGCCGCTCACGACCTTCCTGCCGGCAGAGTACGTCGGTAGCGAGGCAGAGCGCCTCACACTGTATCGCCGGCTGGCCGGCGTGACGACCGGAGCTGAAGTGGAGATGCTGGCCGACGAGATGAAGGATCGTTTCGGCGGCATGCCGGCGCCGGTGGAGAACCTGCTGACCGTGGTGCGGCTGAAGCTGAAGGCCAAGGCGGCGCGGGTGCAATCTATCTCCATGGACCGCGATCAGGTTTCGCTGCGTGCCGAGGCCGGAGCGCTCTACGATCGCGTGTCGCTCTACCGCAGCTATGGCACCGACGCCCGGATTTCGAACGCGTTGCTACGCATTCCCCGGTACCGGCTGGGTGACGCCTGGCTTGAGGCTCTTGAACGCATCCTGTCGGACATGGCAGCCGTGCAGCAATCGATCAAACAGCCGCAGGCGGCATCTGTCTAGTCGATCCACAACATAAGGAAGCAATAGGGCATCGGGACGCTAGATATAGTAGATCACAGCGCCTATCTGACTGTTCGTGGTTGCCATCCTCTGGTATACTGAAGGCGACACAGCGAACATGGAGTTACTTTGGCATCCAAACTGGTGATCGTAGAGTCACCATCAAAAGCAAAAACAATCGAAAAATTTCTGGGGCCGGATTACCGTGTCATGGCCTCGGTTGGCCATGTAGTTGATCTGCCGGCCAAGGGATTAGGCGTAAACACGCGCAAAAACTTCGCGCCGAACTACGTGGTCATTCCGGGCAAGGAAAAGGTGCTGCTGGATCTCCGGCGAGCCAGCCGGACCGCAGATGAGGTGTTCCTGGCGCCTGACCCGGACCGCGAAGGCGAAGCCATCAGTTCCCATCTCGCCCGCGTTCTGGAGATACCGCATGCGCGACGGGCGGTCTTTAACGAGATCACCAAAAACGCCGTGCGGGAGGCTATCGCCCATCCCCGTGAGATCGACGAGCATCTGGCAAATGCTCAGCAGGCGCGCCGTATTCTGGATCGACTGGTGGGCTATAAGATCAGTCCGCTGCTGTGGCGTCGGGTGCAGAAGCACACCAGTGCGGGACGCGTGCAGTCGGTCGCAGTGCGCCTGATCGTGGATCGTGAAGTGACCATTCGGACCTTTGTACCGGAGGAGTACTGGACCCTGACGGCTCATCTGTCCAAGCAGCACAGGGATCGTAAGCTTTTTCAGGCGGACCTGGTGCGCCGGCTCGATCAAAGCGATAAAGAGCGATTGCGAGTGACCAGTGAGGCGGAGATGCAGGTCGTCCTCACCGATCTGAAGGGCGCCGAGTACGCCGTCTCGAAGATCGAACGAAAGAAAACGAAGAGTTCTCCTCCGCTGCCGTACAGTACCAGCTCGCTGCAGCAAGATAGCTCAACGCGCCTGCGCTTTTCCCCGAAGAAAACGATGAAAATTGCCCAGGAGTTGTACGAGGGCATTGATCTCGGTGAGGGCACCACGGGCTTGATCACGTATATGCGAACCGATTCGACTCGGGTCTCGGATGAGGCACAGAAGAGCGTGCGCGCGTACATTGCTCAGACCTTCGGCAAGAAGTATGAAGGACCCGGACCGAAGACCAAGCAAAAGGCGAACACGCAGGGAGCGCATGAGGCGATTCGTCCCACCGATGTGACGCGTCTGCCCGAATCGCTGCGATCCGTGCTGAGTAGCGACCAACTCAAGCTCTACACGCAGATATGGACTCGGTTCGTGGCCAGCTTCATGGCGCCTGCCCAGTTCGACTCGATTCGGGTTCTGATCGAGGCGGCTAACTACCAGTTTGCCGCCACCGGCTCCTCGCTCAGCTTTGAGGGGTACTATGCTGTTTTGCCCCGAGACGAGAAGGATACTACCCTCCCGGAACTGGAAGAGCGGGAATCCCTCAAGCTGCACAAGCTCGACGACCAGCAACATTTCACTGAACCACCGCCGCGCTACAGTGAAGCCAGCCTGGTGAAAGAACTCGAGGAACTGGGTATAGGTCGTCCGAGTACCTACGTGCCGATTATCAGCACTATTCAGCAACGGAAGTACGTCAAGCTCGAAAATCGGCGGTTTGTGCCGCTCGAACTGGGCGAAATAGTCGACCGGTTGATGAAGCAGCACTTTCCGGATATCGTGGACGTGAAATTCACGGCTCAGTTGGAGTCGGGCCTGGATCAAGTGGAAGAGGGGCAGCAGGAGTGGACCGAGCTTCTCGCAAGCTTTTACGGCGACTTCAAGCGCACGCTGAGCGATGCCGAGAAGGACATGGTACGGGTTGAGCGGCCCGTTGTCGAAATTGGCGAAGCGTGCCCCGAGTGTGCTCAGCCTCTTGTCATAAAGCAGGGAAAGTTCGGGGAGTTTATCTCCTGCTCCAATTACCCCACCTGTACCTACTCGCGTCAGTTACAAAAAAAGATTGGCGTGGCATGTCCGCGCTGCGGCAATGACCTGGTCGAGCGACACAGCAAGCGAGGCAAGGTGTTCTATGGCTGTGGGACATACCCGACCTGTGACTATGCGCTGTGGGACCGGCCGGTACCTGAACCGTGTCCACAGTGCGGCGAACTCATGGCTATTGCTAGCCGGGGCAAGCGTTTGCTGCACTGCACGATCTGCACCTACGAGCGCGCTCCCACCGAAACCCCCAAAGAACTCGTCTCCGCTTAATAATCACATCTCTCCTCCGAGGAATATGAACGCCGAGATCGACCTTTTTCTGACTGATCTCGAACAGCGCCGGGGCGCATCGCCGCACACCCTTGCCAATTACCGCCTGGATCTCACGCATCTCTGCGAGTGGCTGGCGGCGCGGCCGGAGCATAGCTGGCAGGACGTCAATCGAAAAACGATTCGGGCCTGGGTCGCCTGGATGCATGGTGAAGGGTACGCGCCCGCCAGTATCGGTCGCAAGCTCTCGGCTCTGCGCTCCCTCTTTCGCTTTCTGATTCGAGAGGAGCGGGTAGCTCGGAGTCCTCTGTTGCTGGTTCCCGCGCCAAAGAAACGCACGTCGTTACCGCCGGTGTTGTCGGTCGAGGAGATCGAACGGCTACTGGCTGCGCCGAAGGTCGCGTCTCCGTTGGGGCTGCGCGATCGGTGCATGTTTGAGGTCCTCTATGCCACCGGTCTGCGTCTCAGTGAACTCCTGGGGCTGACGCTTGACCAGATAGATTGGCCAAGGCGTTCGGCTCAAGTGCGAGGCAAGGGGAATAAGGATCGAATTGTTTTGCTGGGTGATCTGGCTATTGACGCGCTGGAGCGATACATTCACCAGGGCCGCCCGCAATTGCTTAGAGACCCGGATTGTGCTGCTCTATATCTGAGCCATCTGGGCAAGCCGTTGAGTGTGCGAGGTTTCCATATGATCCTGCAGAACCATCTACAAACCGCCGGCATTCAGCGACATGTCACGCCGCACACGCTGCGGCACAGTTTCGCGACGCACCTGCTGGAAGGGGGCGCGGATTTGCGAACCGTCCAGGAACTATTGGGACACGCCAGTATTAGCACGACCCAGGTATATACCCATGTGTCGGAAGGCTACCTGCGCGATGTCTACTCCAAAGCTCACCGAGGGGCGTAACCATGCAAGCAATGCGAGCCACCACTGTCATCGCGGTACGGCTGGGAACCCAGGTCGCCATGGCGGGGGACGGTCAGGTCACCATGGGGGATACGATTATGAAGCAGAGCGCGGTAAAGATCCGGACCATGTATGGCGGACGAATCCTGGCTGGGTTTGCCGGCGCGGTGGCCGACGCGCTCACCCTCTTCGATCGGTTCGAGACACAGCTTGAGCGCAGCTCCGGCAACTTGCGGAAGGCAGCGGTCGATCTCGCCAAAGATTGGCGTACGGACCGATTCTTGCGACGGTTGGAGGCGCAGTTGGTGCTGGCCGACCCGGAGACGCTGCTGCTGCTCTCCGGGGACGGCGAGCTGATTGAGCCGGACAACAACGTGGTGGCGATTGGCTCGGGAGGAACCTATGCGCTGGCCGCCGCGCAGGCGCTTCTGCGCTATACCAGTTTGGATGCGGTGGAGGTTGCACGGGCGGCCATGGACATCGCGGCATCCATCTGTATTTACACCAATCATCACATCACTCTGGAGAGTGTGGACGGCGCAGCAGTGACGGGCGCCGGAGAAAGGGGCTAACGTGCCGGACTTTACTCCCCAACAAATCGCAGCCGAGCTGGATCGCTTTGTGGTCGGTCAGTCGAGCGCCAAACGATCACTGGCCATCGCCCTACGGGAGCGAGAACGCCGCAAGCGCCTAGCACCGGAGGTCCGCACGGAGATCGGGTCCAAAAACCTGCTGGTCATCGGACCCACCGGCGTCGGCAAGACCGAGTTGGCCCGACGACTGGCCCGCCTGGTTGACGCGCCGTTCTTGAAGACGGAGGCCACCAAGTTTACCGAGGTTGGGTACGTCGGGCGGGACGTGGAATCAATTGTTCGCGACCTGGCAGATGCCAGCGTGTCTATGGTGCACCAGGAGCGTATGGTGGCGACTCGCGACGAAGCTGAGAGTCGAGCCACCGACCGCATCCTGAACTATCTGGTTGAGGCAAGCGGTGATCCCGAGGCGGAGGCCAGGCCGGTCTCTGCCGAGCGCGCGTACATGAAACGGCGGCGGCGCACGATGGCGCGCCAACTCGCCGAACACGAGCTGGAGGAGCGTGTTATCGAAATTGAGGTGGACGGAGAGGAGAGTTACAGTTCGGTCCTCGAGTTTGTTTCCGGCCTCGGCTCCGATGAAATTCACGAGCAGTTTCAGGAGTTCATGAATAACGTCAACCTCTCTCGCAAGCGCTCACGACGCGTCCCGGTGCGGGAGGCGCGCCGTATCCTGGTGGAGCAGGAGGCGAACAAACTCATTGACTTTGAGGATGTCGTGGACAGCGCGCTGCGCCGAGTCGAAGAGTCTGGCATGGTGTTCATCGACGAGATCGACAAGCTGGTGACGCGGAACGGTGACTTTGGGGCCGATGTTTCGGGAGAAGGCGTGCAGCGCGACCTCTTGCCGATCGTGGAAGGATCGAGCGTGGCAACGCGTTACGGGATGATTAACACCGATCATATTCTCTTCATCGCGGCCGGCGCGTTTAACCGAGCTCGACCATCGGATTTGCTGCCCGAATTACAGGGCCGCTTCCCCATTCGGGTAGAGGTGCAGAATCTCAATGAAGAGGATTTCATTCGTATTTTGACCGAACCGGAAAACTGCCTGACCAAGCAATATGCGGCCCTGCTGGGGACGGAAGACATTCAGCTGGACTTTACCGAGGATGGCGCGCGCGAGATCGCGCGCTTCGCCGCGGCGCTGAACGGCCACACTGAGAACCTGGGAGCGAGGCGCCTCTTTGGTGTGATGGAGAAGGTGCTCGAGGAAATTAGCTTCCGTTCGCCGGAATTTGCCGGACAGACGGTCGTGATCGACGCAGCCTACGTGCAGACCCGGATGGCGGGCGTGCCGTTTACCGATGAAGCCAGCAAATACATTCTGTAAGGGCCGGGTCTTCGCAGTGTCGGGCCACATTTGTTAAACTACAGCGCGATTGGGCCAGCGGCAACGCTGGTCTTTTCTGCGCATTAATCACACACGCGTTCTGACCGTGCGATGTTGCCGCGACTGCCGCGGTGTGCGCCAGGGATGAAGAGCGCGGCGGACTCAAACAAAGGAGCATAGACCCATGGCAGTTGTCGGAATGAAGCAGCTTCTCGAAGCTGGTGTGCATTTTGGGCACCAGACACGGCGCTGGAACCCCAAAATGAAGCAGTACATCTACACCGAGCGGAACGGTATCCACATCATCGACCTGCAGAAGACGGTGGGCTTGCTGGATAAAGCCTATGCCTTCATCCAGGATGTGACCAGCCACGGCGGCAAAGTTCTGTTCGTCGGAACGAAGAAGCAAGCGCAGGACGCGGTGGCCGAAGAGGCCTCGCGGGCCGAGCAGTTCTATGTCAATCAGCGCTGGCTGGGCGGCTTGCTGACGAACTTCCAGACGATTCAGCAGCGTCTCAAGCGGCTCAACGAGCTGGAGCAGATGCGCGATACCGGGGTCTTCGAGCGGCTTCCAAAAAAAGAGCAGCTCAAGCTGGGCGACGAGATCGCGAAGCTGACCAAGATGCTGGGCGGTATCCGCGGCATGAAGCGGCTGCCGGATGCGTTGTTCATTGTGGATACCCGTAAGGAGCATATCGCCATCCATGAGGCACGACGACTGGACATCCCGATCGTGGCGCTGCTCGATACCAACTCCGATCCCGATGAGATTGATTACGCCATTCCGGCCAATGATGACGCGATCCGGGCCGTGCGTCTCCTCTCGGGGAAAATTGCGGATGCCGCCTACGAAGGCGCCCAGGAGCGAGCCAGTAGCATGGCGAAGGAAGAGGCGGAGCAAGACGCTGTGCCGGAAGCATTCGAGGGCGGGTATACAGCCGACCCTGAGGGCTATGATGCGTCCATCGACTCCGCCGGGCTGGTTCCGGCGGTGGAAGCTGCCGCGGTAGAGGATGAAGATTTTGCTCCGCCGGTCGCTTCAGCTGCGGGTGAAGCCGACCTCGAGCCGGAAGCGCCTCGCACCATCGACTCGCGAGTGGCGGAGACCGATGATGCCGAAGGGGCAGCCGCGGACGGCGGGCACGACGCGCCACCCGATCTGGCCACTGGCGCGGCGGACGCCAATCTAGTCGCAACCGGCGAGGACGCCATGGGGGGCAGCATTCCTCCAGCGGCAGATGAGTCCCGGCTTGGTATTCATCCCGACGCGGCCGAGTGAAACAAACGCGGTCGCACTGTTGTACATCGTAGGATCATCACACGGGAACAGCAATGAGCAGTATTGAAGACATAAAGTGGCTTCGGGAAAAATCCGGAGGCGGCGTCATGGAGGCCAAGAAGGCCCTGACCGACGCCGGTGGCGATCGAGACAAAGCACTGATATTAATCCAACAACGGGGCGCCGCGGGCACCGCTAAACGGTCGGACCGGCAAGCTGGCGAGGGTATTGTCGAACCGTACATTCATCTGGGGGGACAGATCGGCGTTCTGGTTGAGTTGGACTGCGAGACGGACTTCGTGGCTCGCATGCCACAATTTCGAGAGCTGGCTCACGAGATCGCGATGCAGGTCGCAGCCAACAATCCGCGCTACACCAACCTGGACGAGATTCCTGAAGAGGAAGTCGAGAAGTGGAAGGCAACCTTCCGCGAACAGCAGATCGGACAAGGAAAGAACGAAGGTCTGGCGACGACCATCGCTGAAGGGCAGTGGAAGAAGCAGGCGCAGCAGCAAGTCCTGATGGAGCAGCCGTATATCCGTGACGACTCCAAGACGATTCGCCAGTTGGTCCAGGAACTCGCTGCCTCCACCAAGGAGAACATCGTGGTGCGTCGCGTCGCGCGCTTCCAGGTCGGAAGCTAAATGCGGACCGTCGAACCACCCGGGGTCAAGTATCGAAGGATCCTGCTGAAACTGAGTGGGGAGGCGCTGTTAGGGCGACAGGAATATGGCATCGACCCGGATGTTGTTACCTCGATTGCCCGTGAGATTGTAACTATACATAACTGGGGAGTGGCGGTCGCCGTCGTGGTAGGGGGTGGAAATATCCTGCGCGGCGCGACCGCCGCGGCTCGCGGCATGGACCGCGCCACGGCGGATTACATGGGTATGCTGGCGACGGTAATGAACGGTCTTGCGCTGCAGGACGCGCTGGAAAAGTTGGGCGGCGATACTCGCGTGCTGACCGGGATCGAGATGGATAAGGTGGCGGAGCCGTTTATTCGCCGCCGCGCCGAGCGACATCTGGAGAAGGGACGCGTGGTGATCCTGGTGGCGGGCACGGGCAACCCGTACTTCACTACCGATACCGCCGCTGCGCTACGCGCGGTGGAGTTGCATACGGACGTGCTGTTAAAGGCGACCAAGGTGGAGGGTGTGTACGAGAGCGACCCGGTACTCAGCCCGTCTGCCCGTAAATTCACCACCCTGGACTATATGGACGCGTTGAATCTGGAGTTGCAGGTGATGGACGCCACTGCGATCTCGCTGCTGAAGGAAAATCGGCTGCCCATAGTCGTGTTTAACCTGGCGTCGGGCAACATCGAACGCGTGGTGCGTGGCGACTCAATCGGCACCTTGATCGGACAAAATCTAGGGGCTGTGCTGGCAGGGATGGAGTAAGCGACACACGATGGAACAGGACTTTCTCAAGACAAGCGAGCAGCACATGGAAAAGAGCCTCGACGCGTTGCGCCGCGAGCTCTCCACGATCCGGACGGGCCGAGCGAATCCGTCGATCATTGAACACCTACACGTCGACTACTATGGCGTGTCAACGCCGCTTCAGCAGATCGCGTCCATTTCTTCTCCCGATCCCCGGCAGTTGCTGGTGCAGCCGTATGACCGCTCGGCACTGGGCAGCATCGAAAAGGCGATTCGGACCTCCGACCTCGGCTTTAACCCAACCAACGATGGGCAGTTGGTGCGCATCGTGATCCCACAACTGACCGAGGAGCGCCGGCGCGATCTGGTCAAGCTCGTACACAAGCGGGTGGAAGAGGCGAAGGTTGCCGTCCGCAACGTGCGGCGGGACTCCAACGATCACCTGCGAAAGCTGCGCAAGGACAAGGAACTCTCGGAAGATGAGGAGAAGCGCGCCCAGGAGCAACTGCAGAAGAGTACTGATCACACGATCCGCGCCGCTGAGGCTATTGGCGAGGCAAAGGAACAGGAAATGCGAGAGATTTAGATGGCGGCTTCCTCTCCCGCTTCAGTCGCAGGTTCGGTTCAATCCGTCCCCTCGCATATTGCCATCATCATGGATGGGAACGGGCGATGGGCAGAGCGGCGTCATCTACCGCGGATTGCTGGACACCGTGCCGGGGTGCGCAATATCCATCGGATTGTCCGCGCCTGCATCGACCTCGGTGTCCGAACACTGACCGTCTACGCCTTCTCCACGGAAAACTGGGGCCGGCCAAAAAGCGAGGTCAGTGGTTTGATGACGCTCTTTGCCGATGCCAGCGAGCGAGAGACCAGAAACCTGCACGAGAATGGGGTGCAAGTCCGGCATGTCGGTACCATGGAAGGCGTTGCCCCGCATCTGCGCGCCAATATCGAGCGGGCGGTGGACGTGACCAAAGACAACACGAGCCTCACCCTCAATTTTGCCTTCAATTATGGGGGACGAGCGGAGATCGTGGATGCGGTCAAGCGCATCGTGGCGGACGGACTGCCGGCGGACGAGATTACCGAGGAAACCGTCTGTCGCTATCTGTACACCAATAGCGTGCCGGACCCAGAGCTGGTGATCCGCACCGCAGGCGAGATGCGCCTCTCGAACTTTCTCATCTGGCAGTCCGCGTACAGTGAGTACTTTTCGACGCCGACTTTTTGGCCCGACTTTGACGAGCAGAACCTGGCGGAAGCCGTGCAGTCGTACGCCTCCCGGCACAGGAAGTTCGGTAAACTGTAGCAGCGTGCCTACTCCTTCGGGCGGCTCATCCAACCTGCTCACTCGCGTGGCGACGGCAGCTGTCGGCATTCCTCTGGTCCTCGCGGTGAATTACCGTGGTGGTTGGGTTTTGGGCCTGCTCGTCGCGGCGGCGTCCCTGGTCGGTTCATTTGAGCTGTGGCAGATGCTGCGTCGAGGCGGACGGCAGCCTTTCCTCCCGGTCGCTGCCCTCGGATCGGTGGTACTCGCGACCACACCGCTGTTTAACCATCGGCCGGAGGCGATTTGGGTTGGCGCCATCGTCGCGACGATGTGCGTGGCCGGCGCGTATTACCTGCTTCCAGCTGTCTTCGCCACGGGTTTCCCAAACTGGATGGCAACGGTGTCCATACCGCTCTACACGGGTCTCCTGCTGGGACTTCTGCACCTCTTGCGCTACGCACGACATGGAGCCTGGTGGATCGTTCTCGTGTTAATCATGACCTGGGCCTATGATACGGGCGCCTACTTCGCGGGTCGAAAATTCGGGCACACGCCGTTCATGCAACACGTGAGCTCAAAAAAGACGCGAGAGGGCGTGCTGGGCGGTCTTTTGCTTTCCACTTTAGCCGGCTTGCTGGGAGTGTGGCGTATCGGACTGGCGCCGTGGCAGGCACTCCTCCTTGGTCTCCTCACTGGAGCGGTGGCGCAGACCGGGGACCTGGTGGAATCGATGATGAAGCGGAGTAGTGGGGTGAAGGATTCGGGGACGATCATTCCAGGACATGGTGGGTTGCTGGACCGCATCGACAGCCTCTTGTTCACCGGAGCCCTGGGCTTCTATGCAGCTGTGATCCTGGGCTATGGTCCGTAACCTGGTGGTACTCGGCAGCACCGGCTCGATTGGGCGGCAGACGCTCGACGTGGTTCGAGCCATGGGCCACCGTATCCGTGTGGTGGGGTTGGCGGCGCACCGCAATACCGCGCTGCTGGCCGAACAGGCCCGTGAGTTTCGACCGCGAGTCGTGGCAGCACAGGTGGACATGGTCCTGGACGGGGCCTTCGGCGCTGCTGAGATGGTTGATCTTCCCGAAGGGCTCGAGGCGCTGGCCACCATGCCGGAGGCGGACCTGATCGTGATTGGCACCGCAGGCAAGGCGGGCCTACTGCCCACCCTGGCCGCGCTTGGCGCCGGCAAGTTGGTGGCCTTAGCCAACAAGGAAGTGCTGGTCATGGCCGGCTCGCTGATCCAGCAGCGGCTACGAGCGGGCACCGGGGAGTTAGTGCCGATTGATAGTGAGCACAGCGCCATCTTTCAGTGTTTGCAGGGTGAACCGCGGCGCGCGGTGGAGCGTCTCACTCTGACTGCCTCCGGCGGCGCCTTTCGTGACCTGCCGACGGAGGAGTTGGAGCGGGTGACGCCCGAGCAAGCACTGCGGCACCCGACGTGGTCGATGGGCCGCAAGATCACGGTGGATTCGGCAAATCTGATGAACAAGGGATTGGAAGCGATTGAGGCACGCTGGCTCTTCGACCTCTCATTGGAGAGGATCGACGTGGTCCTCCATCCGCAAAGCATCGTCCATTCACTCGTCACCTTTTCAGACGGCTCCACCAAAGCACAGCTCGGGTTGCCGGACATGCGGCTGCCGATCCAGTACGCGCTCAGCCACCCGGAGCGATGGGAGAACAGCCTCGAGCGGCTGGATCTGACTGCAATCGGCGCCCTGACGTTTGGCGCGGTCGACCGGGCCAGATATCCGGCACTTGGGCTAGCGCTTGAGGCGGGGAAAGCTGGAGGGACCTATCCCGCCGTTCTAGCCGGGGCGGACGAGGTAGCAGTCGAAGCGTTTCTGGCTGGAAAAATTCCATTCTCGCAGATACCGCCTCTGGTTGAAACCACACTGACCCGGCATACGCGTTGTTCGTCTCCCGGCCTTGACGATATACTGGAAGCAGATAGATGGGCGCGAGCTACTGCGTCTCGGCTTGTTTCCCCCCACGATGTGAGCCTTCTTTGACCGTTGTCCTCGGCATCCTGGCCTTTTTCTTGATCCTGGCAACGCTCATTATGGTCCACGAGTTGGGCCACTTTACCTGCGCGAAACTCATGGGGGTGCGGGTCGAAGAGTTTGGCCTTGGATTCCCGCCTCGGCTGAAAGGGTGGAAGCGCGGCGGGACAGTCTATTCTCTGAACGCCATTCCGATTGGCGGCTTCGTAAAGATGCTGGGTGAAAACGGCGACCAGGCGGAGCCGGATAGCTTCGGGGCGAAAGCGCCCTGGCAACGATTTATAATCTTGATTGCCGGTCCGACCATGAATCTAACCCTGGCGGTTGTGATTTTCTTTTTTGCCTTTTTAGGCGGATACCCTCGGGGGCTGACCACCGTGACCGGCGTAGCCCCGGGCAGTCCAGCCGCTCACGCCGGTCTGCGGACCGGAGATACCATCGTGGCAGTTAACGGCAAGAGGGTCAAATACAGCGACGATCTGCGTACGGCCATTATGGGAAAGGTCGGTAAACAGGTACAGGTGGCAGTTCGTCGCGGATCACGCGTGATGCGGTTCATCCTGGTACCGCGGGTACACCCTCCTCGAAACCAGGGTGCGGTAGGTGTGGCGCTGTATAAAACGGTCACGCTGGCGTACAGTCCCGGCCAGGCCTTGAAGCTTTCGCTGCAGCAAGTCAGCCTGGCGGTTACCAGCATCCCTACGCTGATCCAGAGCATATCCCAGCACGGCGGTAGCGGTGTGAGTGGCCCGATCGGCATTGCCTACGGAACGACGCAGGTGGTCAAGAACGAGCCCCAGACAGGCTTCGGCACCATCTTTGAGTGGATGGCCATACTGAGCGCGAGTCTCGGGGTCCTGAACTTGCTGCCGATTCCAGCTCTCGACGGTGGCCGCATCGCATTTGTGCTGCTGTCCTGGGTTCGCCGCCGCAACCTCGATCCCGAGCTTGAAGGCGTGATCCATATGATTGGGATGGCGGTCTTGCTGGTGCTGATCCTGGTGATTTCATACCAAGATGTGGTGCGCTGGGTAACGGGCGGGTCGTTCTAGCCTGTGACGGTATCGGAGAGCATCAACAAAAGGACAATGACCAAGTGCTCTATCGAGTTTCCATAATGTGCATTATTTGCACTTGTCAGGGCACCGTTGACATGACGTCTCGATGTCACGATAGCGCTTTCAGGCATCACTCTTTGTGGGAGTCACGTTGTGATTGAACGCGGCAAGGGGCCTAGCCGCGTTCGACCGAACTCCTGTTTGCGATTCGTCAGCCAGTTCGTTTTGATCAATGAGAACCGAAGCGCCAGAGCGACTCAACTTTGAGCCACTTTGAAGGTTACGCTCTTATGCTTGTGCTTCGTCTCCACAGAGATCGTGCCGTTGAACGTGTACGCACCCGACAGCTTCGGGCGGAACATCGTCCAGTATGCGGTGGCTCCTCCATTGTCGGCAGAGGATGAAGTGGCTCTGGTACTGACGAAGTATGCTGTACGACCGGCGCGGAGGACGCGAAAGCCCACGCGGACTGGAACCGTTCCCTGGATTCCGCTATAGCGGACGTACATCAGAAGCTTCACATTCTGACCTGGCCGTACTAACCCGAGGGAAGCACGATGCAGCCCGTTTCCCGGCTTGGCACTGCCATACGCCAGTTTCACGGACAGTACAGAGAATGACAGCCGGCCAGCCGTCGCCATGGCAGTAGGCGTTGGCGTGGGAGTTGCCGTGGATGTCGGCACACTGGTCTGAGTTGGAACGACAGTGGGCGTCGCCGTAGCCGTCCGGGTCGGAGTGGAAGTCGCAATGGCTGTCGACGTCGGCAAACTAGTCTGAGTCGGAACGACAGTGGACGTCGACGTAGCAGTCTGGGTTGGAGTGGCAGTGGGCGCAGCGGGTTGCTGGCCCGCAAGTAGCTCGCTGAGGAGGACTGCGCCGTTCTTGATCATCCCATCAGCATAACTGGCTCCGGTGCTGTCCGCCTGATCCGGAGCATGAGACACCGCGACCTCACCAACAATGTTCCCCTGACTCCAGACGGCATAGTGAACGGTATGCGTAGAACTCGGTGAGGTCGTGCCGTCGGGGTTATCTATGGTTTCGACGTCGTCAAAGATTCCAAGCACGCAGTTCGGCGATGCCGAACAGGTTCCATTCAGATCGTTTTCAGAACTCAAGTATGACTGGATGCCTTGTACCACGGCCTGCGCATGGGCGGAATCAATGTACACGCTAGTAGCCCACTCGCCAACAAAAGGGACTGGGCTACCCGGGTCAAGAAAAAAGTCTTGAAATATTCCGCCCGTCGCATTCAGGCCTTCGCACCAGTCCCTATGGACAAGCAGAAACTCGTCGACGATGCCGTCCGAAGTGTCGGGTACGCAATATCCGCCCGTTAAAGATTGGGTATCAACAGTCTTGGCCCCCGCCGGAAGTGCCCACGACGGTAAGGCGAGCAGCGAGTAATTAAACGTCCCAGGGTTCACAGTTGGGACAGCCGCCTGGCGCTGCGTCGCGCCCTGAGCACCGCGCGGTGTAATAGCACCCACAAGCGTGACGGTCACCACCGCGATCGCTACTGCGACTGATCGCATCTTCGCATGCGCCATTTCCCCATCTCCTTCATCTTGTTTGGCAATAAAAGGTACCGCCGGTAGTTACGTTCCGCCCTATCTCGGCCGCGATACCGCCTGACGTAAGACCCCTGAAGCCTTAATCGAGTGATGGTCGCTGAAACGAGCGATCCCGACCACCAAACGTGGCTTCTCTCCTCCCCGCTGATCACCGTCAAGGCGGTCGTATTATACCGCTTCAACATTAACCACCATAATAGCCTCATGAGGAAAGCTCGCTTTCGCAATGTCGGCGCTGGCAAGGGCGTGAAGCAGGCGCTCGATGCGGAGACCTTGCGGCGGCTATATGTCGAGGGAGGACGTACCCAGGTGGACATTGCCCGAGAGTTCGGATGCACGCCCCAATTTGTATCCCTGCTGGTCCACGAATATGGCCTTGAGCGTCGCTTCCCCGCCAAGAAGGACGATGCCCCATAGCGCTTATGTTTATGTCAACAACTAGAAGCTTTCGGGCTGTGAACCTTCGTACCGGCCATATCTCTTAAGGAGACTGGAGTGGGTTCTGAATCGTCCTCTGTGGCGGTCCCTCGGCTCGGCGTGACCGTGGCGGCTAGCCGGCAGCTGACCCTTGATAGCATCGTGGCGATTGCTCAGGCGGCTGAAGCACTGGGGTACGAGTCGATCTGGGTGCCGGAAACCTGGGGGGTGGATGCTGTTTCCCTGCTGGCGGTGCTGGCGCGGGAGACGGATCGGATCAAGCTGGCCAGTGGCGTCTTTAACGTGTACAGCCGTTCGGCGGCGCTGATCGCTCAGACAGCTGCCACCTTGCAGGATGCGTCACAGGGGCGATTTATTCTTGGCCTGGGCGCCAGCGGCCCAACCGTGGTGGAGAACTGGCACGGCATGGCGTTCGACCGGCCGCTAGAGCGGACTCGCGAGTACGTGGCCGCTATTCGGTTGGCGCTGGCTGGCCAGGCGGTCGATGTCGACGGTAACCAGGTGCGGCTGCAGGGGTTCAGGCTGCTGAATCCACCCGCCGAGGTGGTGCCGATCTACATCGCGGCACTGGGACGAAAGAACGTGCGCCTCGCCGGTGAAATTGCCGATGGCTGGCTTCCCATCTTCGCGGCACGGGGACACATGGCGACGCTTTTTGATGAGTTTCGAGGGGCGGCCGTGGCCGCCGGTCGGAACCCCAGTTCGCTCGATATTGCCGCGTACGTGCCGGTTTTGCTGGGCAGCCGAGGAGACCAACTGCTGCGCCGGCAACTCGCCTATTACATCGGCGGCATGGGCGCCTTCTACGCTGACTTTCTTACCAGCGCCGGCTTTGCTGAGGAAGCGGCGGCTATCCGTGTTGCCTGGGAGGCAGGCAATCGTCGAGGGGCGGAGAATCTGGTAAGTGATCGGCTATTGGAGACGTGTACCCTTGGAAGTGAGCCTACCAGTGCTCACCACCGCCTCGACGAGTACCGACGAGAGGGCATCGCGCTGCCCGTACTCGCTTTGCCCCACGGCAGCAGCATGGAGGAGATCATGACCACACTCGAGGCATTGGCGCCACGGTAAGTCCCCGGTCATGACGGGCTGGCAGATGTCACCTATAATTTCAGCATGACAGCCGTGCTTCTGCTGCGCCATCCCCAGACCACCTGGAACGCGGCAGAGCGGTATCAAGGACGCCTTGATTCGCCCTTGAGCGATGAAGGCCGGGCACAGATTCAGCCTGTATGCCGTCTCTTTGCCTTCGACCAGTTCGATGCGGTGTACTCCAGCCCGCTCACCCGTGCCTTCAGCCTGGCTACGCCGATCGCCAAGCAGACCAATGCGCCGTTAATCGTCGACAGCCGGCTGGTCGAAATGGCCCAGGGGCCGTGGGAGGGGCTTTACCTGGCCGAGATTCAGCACCGGTATCGCGCTCTCTACCGTGAGTGGTACAGCCGCCCGGAGCGCGTCTGCTTTCCGGGCGGAGAGTCGGTGTCCATGGTACAGCGGCGAGCAGCGGCCGTTTTGCAGGACATTTTTTGCAGGTACGGCGACGGTTGCGTCGCGGTAGTAACCCATTCTGTCGTTATCCAGTCGCTGGTCTGCGCGGCGCTCTCCCTGGAGTTGCGTCATCTGCACGGCATTCGTATCGCCAATTGCAGCGTCACCACCATCTGCGGCACCGAGCTGCCGGGATCGCTCCTGACCCTTAACAGCACTGAAGCGCTCTACTCGTCGCCAATTCGAGGCGCGGCCGCGCAGGATTGTATACGCTGGAAACAACGGAGAGTGACAACATGACACGAGCTGTGTATCATCGCCAATCGCGCACCCCTTTCTCGGAGCAGTATTTGCTGATCGAAAATGAGGAGCGCCTGGGGCACCTTGACCTCCATTACGGGGCATCGGAGGTCTTTGCCACACTGGTGCTGGATCGCGAGCTGACCGAGCAGGAAACCGCGGATCTGATCGAGCACATCGATGAGGATCTGGTCCTGTCGAGCGAGGTGACGCGGGACGACTTTTTGGTCCGGGTGTTCATGGGCCGGGAGGTTGGTCTGTATAGCGACGAGCTTTTGCAGGACGAGTTCCCCGCCGACGGCCCAACTGACTACCTTGATGGCTAAAGGATACGCTCCTGATCGCGTATGATAGCCTTTTGCAGAGAGGACTCGTCTATTCATGAATATCTACGAACAATTGCAAGGTCTCAAGGCTGATCTCGAGAAGCGAGACGCGGGGCTGAAGACGATGCGCGTCATCAACAAGATGATTAGCCTGGCGGATACGCAGAAAGATAGCACCTTAAGTATGAGCCGTCTCCAGGTCTTACGTCATGCCATGCGCACCCCAGACGTGCTCAACGACGAGGACGTGCGTCTGGACTTTATCGCACTCGAAGGTGATCTCGAGGACGCCGCGACCGCGCGCTCCGAAGAGAAGCCGGCCTATGAGGAAGATCGCAAGCCCAAGCTCAAGAAGTTTTACAAGAAAAAATAGGTCTGTCGCCGGGAGCTTTAGCTCGCGGCTTTAGACTCGCTCTTGGTATCTTTCTTGGACTCGGTCGAGGCGGCTGCCTTCTCGCTGGACGTACTGGCGCTCTCCCGATTTGGAGCGGCGTCTGATTTGCTCGAGTCCGCGCGCTTATTGCCGTCGGCGGGCTTGTTTCCGTCGGTGGCCTGGTTCCCGTCGGCGGGCTTGCTCGTCGGGTTGGACGACTTCCGCGAGTCATTCACGTAGAAGCCGCTTCCTTTGAAGACTATACCCACCGGCTGTACCACCCGTCGAACAGGCGCCCCACACTGCTGGCACACAGTCACTGGATCGTCGTTTATGCCCTGGCGAACTTCAAATCGGTGGCGTTCGGGCAAACACTGGTATTCGTAAAGCGGCACTCTCTTACCTCGATGCTGTGGAACGAGCAGCGTTAAACACCGCCCGGCTAATTGTAGCAAAGGGACTCAGGCACTCGGTTCTCCGCTGATATACTGCAGTGAGTCAAGGCCGGGGAACGCCGGCCCATTTTTGCGTTCTCAGGCGTCAGGCACCTCTATGTTCGGACCAATCGATATACAGCGCGCGATCGACATGATCATCATTTTGTTGATCTCGATCGACGTGCATGAGCTGGCCCACGCGGTAGTCGCCGATCGTTTGGGCGATCAGACACCGCGACGCATGGGCGAGTTGTCTTTGAACCCGCTGGTCCATATGGATCAGGTCGGCATCATGCTTCTCCTGCTCACATCGATTTCGTCCTTTGGTTTCACCTATGGGCGCACCCACGTCACGCCCTCCAATCTTCGGTTCGGTCCTCAGCGCGGAAATGCTATGGTGGCCATCGCCGGGCCATTGTCAAACCTGGTCCTGGCGGCGTTACTGGGCGCGCTGCTTTCCCTGTTTTTGAATGGGTCTATCACCCTGTCCCAGCAAATCGCGAATTTTGTCTTTCTGGCCTTGCGAATCAACATCATCTTATTCGTGCTCAACCTACTCCCCATCCCTCCACTCGACGGCTTCAGCGTGCTCGGTGGCTTTCTCAGCGCCCGGCAGATGTATGCGCTGGCGCCGGTCCAGCAGTGGGGACCGCTGGTATTGCTGGTGCTCTTTGTGGCTGATCCACAGATTCACATCCTGGGAAACATTCTGTTTCCGGCCGTGTCCCACGTGTCCAGCCTACTCTGCCCGGCCTGTCGGGGGTGAAGGGGGATATGCCAGAGGAAGACGGTCCATTCCAGTTGACGTTGCCCAGCTTTGAAGGGCCGGTGGATGGATTGCTCCGACTGGTATCGCAGCGCAAACTCGCCGCGGATGCCGTGTCCCTGGCGGAAGTGACGGCACAGTTCCTCCATTTTCTGCAACAGGAAACCGACCTGGACTTGCAGCTGACCGGGAACTTCGTTGCCAGTTCAGCTCATCTTCTGGCGTTGAAGTCCGCCTTCCTCGTAGCGGAGCCAGTGGAGGAGGAGGAAGCAGGCCCGGTCGCGGCTGTCGATCATCCGCTCCGGCGTGCCATGCAATGTTCGGCGGCCTGGCTGCTCGACGCGGCGAGTGATGAGAGTTTCGCGAAACGGGATAGAACGCAGCCTATTGCTCGGCCGCTCATAGGACGGTCCCCCGCGGCCTTGCCGCGCGTCTGGCGCGATATGCTGTCGCGGGCCGGTGAACGCACCCGCGTGGTCGCCCTGCCCGGTTTCGTTCGTCTGGAAGTGGCTCTGAGCCGCCTCCTGCGCAGCGTGCGCAGTGGAACGCGCCTCCCGTTCAGTGCACTGGTACAGGGATCGCGGCGCCAGGATGTGGTAGTCCATTTTCTTGCCATGCTCGAACTGGTCCGGCGCAGCCAGGTAACCGCTCAGCAGCAATGCTTGTTCGATGAGATTCACCTCGAGCGGGTGCAGGACTCTGCCGGCAATGCCTCGCGAGCGGGTTGAGGTCGCGCTGACCTCAATTCTGGAGAGTATTCTGCTCGTTGCCGCTGGTCCGGTCGATATCGGCTTGCTCTGTACCACCCTGTCGATCTCGTGCTCCGACGTCGAGGAGGCGCTGCGGGACCTTCAACAGACGCTGCGTGGCGGAATCCGCCTGCAGATCCATGGCGGTGAGGCTCAGCTAGTGAGCGCGCCGGAGAACGCCGATATGGTGCGTCGATTTCTCGGCAGCGAAAAGCCTCCCTCGCTCTCGCGGTCCGCACTAGAAACGCTGACGGTGATTGCGTACCGCCAGCCCGTGACGCGCGCCGATATTGAGGCGGTGCGCGGCGTGAGCAGTGACCGAGCGGTACAAACACTTCTGGCCCGCAACCTGATCCAGGAGCGCGGCCCCCGCGAGACGCCGGGAAGGCCGATGCAATACGGAACCGGCTTCGCCTTTCTGGAGCATTTTGGTCTAGACTCGCTGGCCGACCTACCACCCCTGGATCTACCCAAAGCGCGAGACACGGCGCCGGTAGGAATCGGTCTGCGAGCGAGTCCTACCGGGAACGGTGAAAACCCATAAAAAAAGGCAACCGGAATCCCTTCCGGTTGCCCTACACCTGTCCAAACTGCTACTGGCGCTGGACGCGGGAGCCGCTTAGCGCTTCGTGTACTGCGGAGCCTTCCGAGCGCGCTTTAAGCCGTATTTCTTCCGTTCCTTCATTCTTGCGTCGCGCGTGAGGAGGCCCGCTTTGCGCAATTGCGGCTTGAGTGCTTCGTCTGAAGCAACGAGGGCGCGGGCAATCGCGTGGCGGATGGCGCCGGCCTGTCCCGAGAGCCCGCCGCCAAGCACCTTTACATCGACATTGTAGCGGCCGGCCTGGCTGACGGCCTGAAATGGTTCTTCAATGTAGGCCGTGTAGGTCCCACCGCCAAAGTACAGATCAACCGGCTTACCGTTGACGACGATTTCTCCGGTGCCGAGCATGACCCGCGCTCGGGCTGTCGAGGTCTTGCGGCGTCCCACCGCTGCCGAGTACTGCTGAACGACCATAGTCCTATCCCTCCGTTACCGCGGCGTATGTGGCGCCGGTCTTCTGGCCTCGAAATGCCTCGCCCAGGTCACGCGGCCGCTGAGCCGTGTGTGGATGATCCCCCGAGGCGTATACCTTTAATTTGCGATAGACATCATCGCCCAGGCGATTGTGCGGGAGCATGCCACGAACGGCCTTTTCCAATACTCGCTCTGGGTGTTGCACCAGCATTTTATCCAGCGATAGTTCGCTCAAACCACCGGGATAGCCCGAGTGGCGATAGTATATCTTTCCGGACGCCTTTGAGCCGGTGTAGACGATCTTCGCCGCGTTAACCACTACCACAAAATCGCCGACATCATCATTCGGAGTGAAGGTCGCCTTGTGTTTGCCCCGCAGGACCCGCGCTATGTCTGAGGCCAGACGACCGAGATTCTGTCCCTCGGCGTCCACGACATACCATTGGCGCTGTATGTCTCCCCGTTTGGGGACGTATGTTTTCATGCTCGTTCCTCCCTGCTACAGAGCCGGCTTGGATGCAGACCCCAATTTGTTATGTCATGCGGCTCTACCGCTGCGTCATACTGCACGCCCATGAGGTACAGTCCGCAGGCCGGTAGAGTATCGCCCGCCGTCTTGCGCTCTCCGCTCTGCAACACGGCGGCGAACTCCGTACTGGTCATCCTTCCGAGACCAACCCGAAGCAGCGTCCCCGCAATGGAGCGAACCATTTGCCGCATAAATCCGCTTCCCTGCAGGTCGACCACCACCAGGTCCCCGTCGCGCCGGCACGCAGCGCCATCAATCCGTCGAACTCGTTGTCCCTCAAGCGCGTTTGGAACGAACGCGCTGTAGTCATGGATCCCGAGCAGGCACTGTGCCGCCGCGTTCATCGTCGACTCATTGAGGGGCCGCTTGACGTGCGTTGCCCGCTCTTCCCAGAATGGCGAACGCGTAGCCCGGTTCCAGATGAGGTAGCGGTATGTTCGACTGCGAGCATCGACGCGGGGATGAAACGATGGGGCAGCATCCCGAGCCTCGATGAGAGCGATATTCCGCGGTAAGACAGCATTCGCCGCTCGACAGATGGTGTCGGCCGCAAGGGCTGAAGAGGTGGTGAATGCAATAACCTGGCGGACGGCATGAGCCCCTGCGTCTGTTCGGCCAGATGCCGCCACCTGAATGTCTTCCCGCATGATTGTCGATAGAGCGCGCTCGAGGGTTCCCTGCACAGTTACCTTTTCTGGCTGGCGTTGGAAACCCGCGTAGGCGGTGCCAACATATTCAATAGAGCAGCAGATACGGCGTATGACTACCCCGCCGGTCCTTCGTCCTGTACAAACTCGATGCGAGCCATAGGCGCCGCGTCGCCGTGGCGTGGCCCAAGTTTAATGATGCGAGTGTAGCCGCCCGGCCGATCCAGGTAACGCGGGCCATACACCTCGAACAGCTTTTCCACCAGGAGCTTATCCGGCAGTCGCCGCATGGCCAGGCGACGCGCCGCCAGATCGTTCCGCTTGCTGATCGTTACCAGCCGTTCAACGAAGCGCCTCAGTTCCTTGGCACGCGCCTCCGTGGTCTTGATCCCTTCGTGAATCACCATGGCGCCAGCGAGGCTGCGCATCAAAGATATCCGTCTAGCGGTGGGCATACTAAGTCGACGCCCAGCCTTCCTGTGTCTCACGTCTCTCCCTCTCTAGGCCCCTCGGGACGAACCAGGTACTTACGCGGCTCCTGGCGCCACCGGCGTGGCATAGTCTTCTGGAATTAACTTGCGCAGCTTGAGCCGATCGATGAGTTCGTCGTACGACTTCTGTCCGAAGTTACGAATATCGAGCACCTCTTGTGGGCGATTTACCACCAAGTCGACGACCTGGCCCACCTTACTGAGACCAGCGCGCTTCAGCGAGTTCTCGGCGCGGGCCGAGAGCTGCAAGTCTTCAATGGCGGTCTCCGCTTCTTGGGGAGGCAACGAGCCACGATGTGCTGATTGCTTTCCGGCCACGGTCTCGATCTCTTGCCCGAAACCGGAAAGATGCTGAAAGTGCTGCGTCAGGATACTCGCCGCCTGGGTCAAAGCATCGTTGGGATCGATCGTCCCATCGGTCCACACCTCGATCACCAGATGCTCGAAGTTGGTCATCTGCCCCACGCGAACGTGGTCGATCGTAAAGTTTACCCGCTCCACGGGTGAGAAGATGCCGTCTACTGGAATGCGACCAATCGGTGTTTCCTCGCGCTGGTCCGCGATATCGTAGTATCCGGTGCCTCGTTCAACCACGATCTCCAGACCCAGGACGCCGTCTGCCGCGTCTATGGTACAAAGATGCTGGTCCGGGTTCGCGATCTCGACCAGGTCGGAAAGGCGAATATCGCCGGCCGTGACCACACTCTCTCCGTTGGCTTCCAGCGATAGGTGAACAGGCTCATCCGAAAAGGAGCGCAAACGCACCTTCTTCAAGTTCAGGATCAGCTCCGTCACATCTTCTTTAATGCCGGGAATATCCGAGAACTCGTGCTGGATGCCGTCGATGTGCACCGCTGTAATAGCGGCCCCAGGCAACGACGAGAGCAAAACACGGCGTAGCGCGTTACCCAGCGTGACCCCGTAGCCCTGCTGCAGCGGAGCAATTTCAAAGCGCGCATAACTGTCTGATCGTGTCGCGCAATCGACCCGTGGTAAAGAAATTTCCAAAGAGTGTTTCTCCTTTGCGCCTATCGCGAATAGTACTCAACGATAAGCTGCTCGCTAACCAGGGCGTCCACATCGGTGCGCTGCGGCACCGCTAGCACACGCCCCACCATCGCCGTTGCATCAACCTGAAGCCATTCCGGCGGTTGAGCACGCGCGCTACCAAAATTGGCGCCCGACTGAAAAAATTCCGTCTTTGCACTGCCTTCGTCCACGGTGATCTCGTCACCCGGACGAAGCTGCATGGAGGGAATATTGGCCTTCTGGCCATTGATTCGAAAGTGGGCGTGTGTTACCAGCTGCCGAGCTTGATCGCGCGAACTCGCATAACCCATACGGTACACAACGTTATCAAAGCGAAGCTCAAGGAGCTGGAGCAGGTTTTCTCCAGTCATGCCTGGCTTGCGATCGGCTTCCGCGAAGACCCGACGGAACGGACCTTCCAGAACTCCGTAAATACGCCGAACCTTCTGTTTCTCCCGCAACTGCAGCGCATACTCCGACGGCTTGCGACGGCGGGCCTGGCCAGCCTGGCCCGCGGGGTAGGGCCGTCGCTCGATCGCGCACTTCTTGGTAAGGCAGCGATCACCCTTCAAATACAATTTCATGCCCTCTCTGCGGCAAAGTTTGCAGTCGGGGCCGGTATACCGAGCCATTAATCCTCCATGTTGATGACAGTTCGATACCGCTGCTCGCCGCAGCGGTTACATAGGTGCGACCACGGCCTCTGCCGTGAAGCGCGAGGACGGGTCATGCCGGCGTTCATACCATTGGGTGCCGGCCATGCCAGGCTAGACACGGCGACGCTTGCGCGGCCGCGTGCCGTTGTGCGGCACAGGTGTAACGTCGGTGATCGATAGAACATTGAGCCCGGTAGACTGAAGCGCCCGTATTGCGGACTCTCGACCCGGCCCCGGTCCCTTCACAAAGACATCCACGGTCTGCATCCCGTGTTCCATGGCGCGCCGGGCGGCGCCTTCCGCACTCATCTGGGCAGCATACGGCGTGCTTTTACGCGAGCCCTTAAACCCAGCCGCACCGGCGCTGCCCCAGGCAATCGGACTACCGGTGAGATCGGTCATGGTTACCAGTGTGTTGTTAAACGTGGCATGAATGTGTGCCTGACCACGAGGAACAACTTTGCGTTCTCGTCGCCTCCCACGTTGGGGCCGCTTTGGTGCTGTTCTACCCATAAATGCGCTTCTCCTCGGATTCCATCGCTCGATGTCGCCCCGGGGCGACCCTCACTTACTTCTTCGCCGCCGTCTTTCGTCGTCCGGCCACCGTCTTTTTTGCGCCCCGCTTGGTACGAGCGTTGGTACGAGTCCTTTGACCGTGCACAGGTAAGTTGCGCCGGTGTCGTAATCCCCGATAACAGCCAATTTCCGTGAGCCGTTTGATGTTCAGGGCGACCTCGCGTCGCAGGTCTCCCTCTACCTTGTGGTCGCGGTCAATTACTTCACGCAGTCGCTGCACTTCCTCTTCGGTCAGTGCCCGTACCCGCGTATCGGGATTGATCTGCGTCTTTTGCAGAATCTTCTTGCTGGCCGTCGACCCAATCCCATATATATACGTCAGCGCAATCTCGACCCGCTTTTCTCGTGGAATATCAACGCCGGCGATTCGTGCCATCTACTCGTTACCCCTGTTTCTGCTTATGACGTGGGTCAGTACAAATAACCATGATTACACCACGACGCCGAATAATTCGACATTTGTCGCAGCGTCTCTTTACCGATGCAGATACCTTCATATGTTCCTATCCTCCAGGTGCCATGCTCGACTGACTCTGCTCGCACGGCGGGCAGTCCGGTCGTAGACCGGCGCAGGCGCAGTTCGCGGCATGCACTGTTATTGTACTACGTTTGCCACTTGAAATGGTATACTCCCGGCCTCGTCGCGGTCCGGCAGGGTCAGGACTTCCGTCCCTGCCTCGGTAATCGCAACGGTATGCTCGAATTGGGCGGACCACCTGCCATCCCGGGTCACGACCGTCCAACCATCTTTGAGCGTTCGGGTGTCGCGCGAGCCGGCGTTGATCATCGGTTCGATGGTAAAGGTCATGCCGGGGCGCAGACGTGGACCTCGCGTTGGCTGGGCAAAGTGCGGCACACTTGGCTCCTCATGAAGGGAGCGACCGATTCCATGGCCCACGTACTGGTGCACCACTGAAAACCCTCGTGGCTCTACATAGTGCTGAATCGCGGCGCCAATGTCGGACAGATGGCCATCTACGATTGCAGCGCGGATACCAAGCGCGAGCGCCTCTTCGGTTGTATCCATGAGGCGTTGTGCGTCCGCGGAAATCGATCCCACGGCAACGGTGATCGCGGCATCGCCATGAAAGCCCGCGTAGATGGCGCCGACATCGAGTTTTACGATATCACCGGCGACCAGCCGCCTCTTGCCGGGGATGCCGTGCACCACCTCGTCGTTCACCGAAACACACAGGCTGCCCGGAAAGTTGTTGACGTACGGAAAGGCCGGATCTCCGCCCTGACGGCGAATCGATGCCACTGCCAGTCGATCGAGCTCCTTTGTCGTCATGCCGGGTTCGACAGCATCGCGGAGCTCGTGCAGAGTAGTGGCCACGATCATGCCGGCTGCACGCATGATCTCGAGTTCCCTCGGCGACTTGAGAATGATGCTCACCGTTGTACTCGTATGCCAAAAGCACGATCCACATCGTCCTCGACCACCGGGATCGGACGATCGCCATTGATCTCGACCAGAATTCCCTTGTTCCGGTAATGCTCAACCACCGGTTTGGTTTGATCGACAAATGCTTGCACGCGCTTGCGAATCACCTCCGGCTCCTCGTCGGTTCGTCGCTCCAGTGCATGGCCACAGACGTCGCAGACCGCCTCGATTCTGGAAGGTTTGGACTTCAGATTGTAGATAGCGTGGCATTGGGGGCAGATCACCCGGTCGGCGATCCGCGCTACCAGCACATCGTCCGGCACTGCAAGCGACAGCGCGCAGTCTATCCTGCGACCCTCACTCAGCAGCGCAGCGTCCAAGGCCTGGGCCTGCGGCACGGTTCTAGGAAAGCCATCCAGCAAAAACCCATCTGCAGCGTCCGGTTCGCCCAGTCGCTGTAACACCATTTTTATCGTTGCCGCGTCGGGCACATAGGCGCCCCGGTCCATGTAGCCTCTGACTTCGCGCGCGAAGTCGCTATCCTCACGGCGAATCTCCCGAAAGAGATCGCCGCTGGCGATGTGCGGCACATGCAGGATCGGCTCTAGCCGTTTGGCGTGCGTTCCCTTGCCGGCGCCCGGTGGACCGAGAAGAATTACTTTCATCCCTTACCTGTTGATGAATCCTTCGTATTGACGCATCATCAGCTGTGCTTCCAACTGCTTCATGGTATCGATGGCAACGCCCACCACGATGAGCACGGCTGTGCTGCTGAAGGTGAAGGTGGTGATATTCGTTGCCAGACTGATGAAGAACGGTAGAATCGCGATGATCGCCAGGAAGAGAGCGCCGGCGAGTGTGATGCGGGTCAACACCGCTTGCAGGTAGCGCTCGGTCATCTTCCCTGGGCGGTGCCCCGGAATGAAGCCCCCGTTTTTCTGCAAGGTCTCCGGCAGGTTCTGTTGCTGAAAGGTCACCGCGGTGTAAAAGTACGTGAACCCCACGACAAGCCAGAAGTACAGGAACCAGTACACCCCGTTGGTCGTCGTCATCACGTTGTACACCGTCTGGGCAAGATTATGCAGCCAGGCCTGGTGCGCGCCGATGAAGTAGGTGGAGATCGTGCCGGGAAGGATGACGATCGACGCCGCGAAGATCAGCGGGATCATTCCCGCCGAATTCACGCGAAGCGGAATGTGCGTCGACTGTCCCTGGTACATTCGGCCGCCACGGATGCGCTTGGCGTACTGCACAGGAATCCGTCGCTGGCCCTCCGAGATGTAGACGATTGCGAAGATGACGAGAACGGCGAGAATCGCCATGATAATCAGAAACAGTGCGTTGCCGGCCGACAGCTGCTGACCGAGCAAGCTGGGGAGGCGAGCGACAATACCGGCAAAGATGATCAGCGATATACCGTTGCCGATTCCATTCTCAGTAATCAGTTCCCCGAGCCACATGGCGAAGATGGTACCGGCGACGAGCGATATCAGGATAGTCATGGTGGGGAAAAAGGTGGCGCCGTCAAAGAGACCGAAGTTGGTGAAGACCTTGGCGGTTCCGCCCGATCCCAAATTATTTAAGGCGAGCATCTGTCCGTAGGCCTGTACCAGCGCAAGCGGCACCGTCAGCATGCGCGTGTACTGGTTGATTTTGTTCCGGCCATACTCGCCTTCCTTGGACAACTCCTCCATGCGTGGGATGATTGGCACCAGCAACTGCATGACAATCGAGGCCGTGATGTACGGATAGACGCCCAGGGCTGCGATAGAAAAGTTCTGCAGGGAGCCGCCTGAGAACAGATTCAGCATCTGGAGCAAGTTATTGTTGTTCAGCACAGAGGTCAGGGCAGCATGATTTACATTTGGCACAGGTACGTGCGCAGCTATACGGAATGCCACCAGCAAGCCCAGGGTGAACAGGATTTTGCGACGGAGATCTGGAACGCTGAAAGCGGTGAGCGCGGCCTTAAGCATCGGTCTGCTCCGCCATCGCGAGCGCCGGACCGTCCTGCGTCACCGAGCCGCCCGCGGCTTCGATCTTGTCTCGTGCCGAGGCCGAGACTTTCAGGTTGACCAGGTTCAAAGGGACGGAAATCTCCCCATCTCCCAGGATTTTTACGTTGCTGTTCCGGCCGTCGATCAAACCCACGCGGGTCAACTGAGCTATGTCGATGGTGGCGCCGGACTCAAAGCGTACGAGCTTCTCCAGATTGACGACATCGTATCTGACGGTGTATCGGGCGTTACTGAAACCGCGCCGTTTGGCGAGACGGAAGTTACGAGAAGATATCCCGCGAAAGCCGGCCTTCTGGCCGCCCGCGCGGGCCTTCTGCCCTTTGGTTCCCTTGCCACCCGTGGTACCCTGACCACTAGCGTTACCGCGACCTAGGCGCTTCCGGTCTCTATGAGAACCTTCACTAGGCTGGAGATCGTGTAGTCTCATGTCCTCTCGTCTTCCTCGACCTCTTGCCAGGTCACCAGGTGATGAACGGTGTTAATCATGCCACGGATAGTCGCAGTATCCCGATGTCGGACCCGGTCGTGGAGCTTATGCAGACCGAGCGCTTGAATGGTTCTGCGCTGATTCGGTAGACGTCCGATTGCGCTCCTACTATAGGTGATCTCAAGCAGATGCGCCATCGGTCCCTGTGCCTTCCGATCTCGTGGCGGCGCCGTCATGGCTTTCAGGTCGCCGTAAGCCGAGATCCTCAAGTGATTTTCCACGACTAGCCGCCTGCGACTCAGGTGATCGCAGTTCGCCCAGGCCTTTCATCGCGGCCTTCACCACATTCACTGGATTGTTGCTGCCGTAGTTCTTGCTGAGGATGTCGTGGATCCCGGCTGCTTCCACCACCGCCCGCACCGCGCCACCGGCAATCACGCCCGTTCCGGGAGCGGCCGGCTTCAGCATGACCTTACTGGCGCCGAAATGAACCTCCACCTTATGGGGAATGCTGGTGCCAGACATCGGCACGCGGATCAAGCTCTTTCGTGCCTGCTCCACACCCTTGCGAATGGCCTCGGGAACTTCACCGGCTTTCCCCATGCCCGCGCCTACCAGGCCGTTGCCGTCGCCAACCACGACCATCGCACTGAAACTGAAGCGCCGGCCGCCCTTTACGACCTTTGATACCCGGTTCACACGGACCACTCGTTCTTCCAATTTTGCGTCCGAGCCACTAACTTTCGGCATAGTACTTCCTTCTAAAACTCGAGACCGCCGGCGCGAGCACCATCGGCCACGGCTTTGATGCGCCCGTGGTACAGATAGCCGCCGCGGTCGAACACAACTTTCGTGATTCCTTGCTCTTTGGCACGCTCGGCGGCCAGTTGGCCGACGCCCCGCGCCTTCTCCACTTTGGATCCCGCGGTCGGTACCGAGTTGTCGAGGGTGGAGGCTGCGCAGAGGGTATGGCCTGCTGCATCATCGATCACTTGCACGTAGATGTTCGTGCTGCTGCGGAATACATTGAGACGCGGGCGTTGCGCGGTTCCGACCACGCGTTTGCGAATGGAGCGATGTCGCCGCTCGCGGCGTCGCCGCACCTGCTTGGCTGCTTGTGGCATTGGACGTTCCTTCCCCTGAATGCGGTTACCTTGAGCGGCGCGCCGCTGACCTTACTTGCCGCCGACCTTGCCGGCCTTGCCCGCCTTGCGGCGAATCACTTCGTTGTCATACCGAATGCCCTTGCCAAGATACGGCTCGGGAGGTCGAGTTGAGCGGATTTTTGCGGCGATCTCGCCCACCAGCTCCTTATTGTTTCCATTCACCACAACTCGCGTTGGGGCCGGCACATCGAACGTTATGCCCTCTGGAGCCGTGATATCGACGGGGTGTGAATACCCGACTGCTAACCGAAGATTGGCGCCATCCTTGGTCGCGCGATAGCCGACGCCATTGATGACCAGGGTGCGGTTCCAGCCCGAGGTCACGCCGGTCACCATGTTGGCGACCAATGAACGAATCAGTCCATGCAAGGCGCGCACGTTTGGCTCGTCTGTATCGCGACGCACGTTCAGGGCACCGTCTACCTGATCGATATGGATTGTGGGAGGAACGCTCTGCGTCATCTCTCCTCGCGGACCCGTAACCGTGATTGATCCGTCCACCGCGTGAACTGTCACACCGGTGGGTACGGAAACCGGCTTCCTTCCGATTCTCGACATTTCTGTCCCCTACCAGATTTCCGCGATGAGTTCGCCGCCTAGATGGCGGCGGCGAGCCTCGCGACCAGTCATGATTCCGCGGTTGGTGGAAACCACCACCGTGCCGATGCCGCCGAGTATCCGGGGCATGTCGTGCATGCCGCTGTACACCCGCAGGCCTGGACGGCTCACTCGGCGCAGCCCGTTGAACGCCGGCCGGCGTTCAACGTCGTACTTCAACTGCAGACGCAGCGATTTCGCGCTGTTTTGCTCGCGAATGTCAAAGCCACCGATGTAGCCTTCCTGCTCCAGGATCTTGGCTATCGCCAGCTTCATCTTCGAGAATGGAATTTCAACGCTCGCATGACGAGACTGTGCCGCATTTCGAATACGGGTCAGCATGTCTGCTATGGGATCTGTAATGTTCACCTGCTCAGTCTCCTGTTTACCAGCTCGCCTTGATCACACCCGGTAGCTGCCCCTTGAGCGCAAGCTCCCGGAAACAGATGCGGCACAGTCCAAACTTGCGGATATACGCACGCGGACGCCCGCACTTCTCACATCGGTTGTGTTGCTGAACGCGATGGCGCGGCGCGCGCTTCGATTTTGCGACCATGGATTTCTTTGCCAAGCTGTCTCTCCTTAACCCCTGAACGGCATGCCGAGGAGTTGAAGCAGACGCTTCCCTTCCCGGTCGGCAGTGGCGCTCGTTACGATGGTCGCCTGCAGGCCGCGCACACGATCAATTTTGTCATAGTCGATTTCCGGAAACATGAGCTGTTCGCGCAGTCCGACACTGTAGTTGCCGTGACCTTCGAACCCTTTGTCGGACAAACCCTGAAAGTCCCGAATGCGCGGGAGTGCAATGCTGATAAATCGATCCAGGAATTCCCACATGCGATCGGCACGCAGCGTCACCATAGCGCCAATTGGCATTCCCTCGCGAATTTTGAATTGCGCGATAGACCGCTTGGCTTTGGTGACCACGGGTTTCTGCCCGGTAATAAGCGATAGGTCACCTACCGCCGCGTCCAGGGCCTTGGCATTGGTGAGGGACTCACCGAGACCAATGTTTAGCACGATCTTCTTTACCGTGGGAACGGCCATGATGCTGGTGTATCCCATCTCCTGCCGAAGCGCCGGCACAATATCCTCTTGATACCTTTTCTTCAATCGAGGCTCTGCCATTACCGCTCCTTGTCGATGATCTCGCCGCACTTTTTGCAGACGCGGACGTGCGTGCCGTCGGGCAGGATGGTCCGGGACTCGCGAGTTGGCGCGTGGCAGTCGGGACAGACGAGCATAACGTTCGAGCGGTTAAGCGGAGCCGGCTTGTCGATAATGCCGGCCTGCAGGCTCCCCGGCTGGCGGCGCAAATGTCGTTTCACCATATTGACATTGTCCACCACCACGCGGTTCTTCGCCGGGAGAACACGGCTTATGGTTCCTCGTTTGCCCCTATCCTTGCCGGCCAGAACGACGACCTGGTCGCCGCTCCGGACCCCCATCTTTGGTCGCATCTTCCGCTTCGTCGCTTGTTTGTGGCCAGCCATCAGAGCACCTCCGGAGCCAGCGACACGATCTTCATAAAGTTCTTTTCCCGCAACTCTCGAGCCACGGGGCCGAAGATGCGCGTGCCGCGCGGATTGTTCTGATTGGTCATGAGTATAACCGCGGCGTTGTCGTCGAATCGGATGGTGGAACCATCCGGACGGCCATACTCTTTAGCAGTACGGACCACCACGGCACGAACAACCTCGCCCTTCTTGACTGCCCCACCGGGATTCGCCTGCTTGACCGAAGCGACGACCACATCACCAACGCTGCCATATTTCGCGTTCGATCCCTTCAGGACCCGAATAACCATGATTACTTTGGCTCCCGTGTTGTCTGCCACCCGTAGCCTCGACAAGTTCTGAATCATATCAGGGCCTCCTAGGCTGTGGTATGGTCGGCCTTGCGGACAATTTCCAGCAGGCGCCAGGTTTTGTTTTTGCTGATAGGTCGGGTCTCGCCAATCCGAACGACATCCCCCATGTGTGCTTCCCCTCGGGGATCGTCGGCCTGAAACTTATGAGTTCTGCGCACGCGCTTCTTGTACAGCGGGTGCTCGACCAGGTTCTCCACAGCGACGACAATGGTTTGTTGCATCTTGTCGCTCACAACCCGGCCCGTTTTCGTCTTTAGGTGTTCTGCCATCTACTCTTCCTCTGTTTCCCGTTCAGTCAGCAACGTCTTAATCCGCGCGATTTCGCGCTTCACCTGGCCCAGTCGAGCTGTGTTTTCGGTCTGTCGGGTCGCCAGGCCGAACCGCAGTCCAATGAGATCGTCTTTTGCGTCCTGGAGCCGGAGCAGGAGCGCCGGTGTATCCAGAAGGCGCAACTCCTGAGCTAACTTGTTTGGCATCTATTCGTTCCCGTCCGTCCCGGCCTCGTTCTCGCGGACCAGGAAGCGAGTCTTAATCGGTAGCTTGTACGAGGCCAGCCGCATGGCTTCTTTGGCCATCTCCTGCGGCACTCCGGCAAGCTCGAAAATGACATGACCCGGCTTGATAACGGCCACCCAATGATCGGGAGCGCCCTTCCCCTTACCCATTCGGGTTTCCGCCGGCTTCTTGGTGATTGGTTTGTCCGGAAAAACACGGATCCACACCTTTCCGCCACGTTTCACGTAGCGGGTAATCACGCGGCGTGCCGCTTCAATTTGCCGGCTCTCCAGCCACACCGGCTCCAACGCCTGCAGGCCAAACTCGCCAAAGGATACTTCGGTGCCGCGCTGGGCAGTACCGCGGTTGCGGCCGCGCATCGTCTTGCGATGTTTGACGCGCGAAGGCATCAACATGGTTGGTCTCCTCCCGTCCCTGTGTTAGGCGCGCGCCGCCGCCGGCTCGTCTTCCATGATGGACATCGCGGTGGGCGCGGTGAGGACATCCCCCTTGTAGATCCACACTTTGACGCCGATCACGCCATAGGTGGTATGCGCTTCCGCGGTTCCGTATTCCACATCGGCCCGCAAGGTCTGTAGCGGTACGCGCCCACGACGATCGGTCTCCCGCCGGGACATCTCGGCGCCGCCGAGCCGGCCCGCCACGGTGACCTTGATACCCTTCGCTCCACGATCCATCGCCCGTTGCACCGCCTGCTTCAGCGCCCGGCGGAATGAAACCCGCTTTTCCAACTGGTCGGCAATGTTTCTGGCTACCAGGGTTGCGTTCACGTCCGGCTGCCGAACCTCGATGATGTTGACCTTGACTTTTTTGCCGGTGCCTTGCTCGAGTACCTGCCGAAGTTGCTCGACGTTCTGGCCGCTCTTCCCGATCAGAATTCCGGGTCGTGCAGTGTGAATCGTGACCGTGACGTTATTCGCGGATCGATCGATATCGACGTTGGCAACGCCGGCATTGGCGTGCCGAGTCGCGATGATCTTGCGAACGGCCAGGTCCTCGTGGACCAACGTTTTGTAGTTCTTGTCCTCGAACCAGCGAGCACTCCACGGGCGGATGACTCCAAGGCGGAAACCGTTCGGATTGACTTTTTGCCCCACTTATTGGGCTCCTCTCTCTGACACTATCGCTGTAATGTGAGACGCGCGCTTCAATCGCGGCGCCGCTCGGCCATGCGACCGTGCCTTGTAGCGCTTCAAGGTGGCGCCTTCGTCGACGAAGATGCGATGCACGTAGAGCTCGTTCATGTCGAGCTCAAAATTGCTTTCAGCGTTGGCCGCCGCCGACTTGACGACCTTGTACACATCGCGTGCCGCTCCTTGGGGCGACAGGCTCAGGATGGCCAGCGCCTCCCGCACCGAGCGACCGCGCACGTTGTCGGCCACCAGGCGAACCTTCTGTGGCGAACGCCGTATATTTTTGGCGACGGCTCGAACTTCCATGTCGCGCGCCTACCGAACCGAACCGGAGCGTTCGCCACGAATGTGACCACGGAAGTGCCGAGTTGGCGCGAACTCGCCGAGCTTGTGGCCAACCATGTTTTCACTGATGAAAATGGGCACATGACGCCGACCGTCGTGGACCGCTATGGTCAGTCCTACCATGTCTGGAATGATCGTCGAGGCACGCGACCAGGTCTTGATGATCCGCTTTTCTGACGTGCGGGTCGCGGCCGAGATCTTCTTGGCCAGCGATGCCTCGATGTAGGGGCCCTTCTTTACAGACCTTGACATTGCTCTCTTCTCCTAGCGGCCGGACTTACGCCGTCGGACGATAAATTTGTCGGAGGGTTTGGAGCGCCGGGTTCTGTAACCCAGCGTCGGTTTGCCCCACGGGGTCTGCGGCTGCCCGCCGATTGGCGCACGCCCTTCACCCCCGCCGTGCGGGTGGTCCACCGGGTTCATGACCGACCCTCGCACCGAGGGGCGCCGTCCCATGTGGCGCGAGCGACCGGCCTTGCCCAGCGTGATAAGCGAGTGCTCGACATTGCCAACCTGGCCCAGCGTGGCCATACATTTGACGTGGACCATTCTCATTTCGCCCGAAGGCATGCGAATGGACCCGTAATCCCCTTCCTTCGCCACCAACTGAGCCTGCACCCCGGCGGAGCGAACTAGCACCCCGCCGCGGCCCGCTTGTAACTCAACGTTGTGGATAACACTGCCTACCGGAATATTGGCGATGGGGAGGGCGTTTCCCACCCGTATATCCGCTTCCGGCCCCGCCATGATCGGATCGCCAACCTTTAAGCCGTTGGGAGCAAGCATGTACCGCTTCTCTCCGTCCGCGTAGTGCAATAGGGCGATCCGGGCAGACCGGTTTGGGTCGTATTCGATGGTTGCCACCTTCGCCGGCACGCCTATTTTGTTCCGCTTGAAGTCGATCAGACGGTATTGGCGCTTATGACCCCCGCCCTGATGGCGCGTGGTGATGCGCCCCTGGTTGTTGCGGCCGGCTCGCTTTTTGAGCGGGCGCGTCAGCGATTTCTGCGGCTTGCCAGTGGTCAGTTCATCGAAGCTTGAGACAGACATGTCCCGCCTGCCAGGAGACGTCGGCTTGTATTTTCTTACTGGCATGGGAATGCTCCGTTCGTGTATCGCCGGTAATTTCGCGGGACTCGGAAAGAACTGTTAAACGGCGCCAAAGAAGTCCTCAATTCGTTCGCCGTGTGCCAGCGTTACAACCGCTTTCTTCCAGGGGCTGCGTAAACCTCGACGTCGCTTGTTAATGCCGACGAATCCCGAGCCCTTTTCCTTGGCAGGCATAGTGATCGTTCGCACGGTATCCACCCGAACTCTATAGCGGTCTTCGACCGCGAGACGGATCTGGATCTTGTTGGACTTGGGGTGGACGGCGAAGGTGTATTTGTTTTCGGACGCCAGTTCAGTGCTCTTCTCGCTTACCACCGGCCGCAGCAGAACTTCATACGTCTCCATCGGTCAGTATCCTTTCCAACTGCCTGATGCCGTCGATAGAAAAGAGCAGCACATCGTTATCAAGAACATCGATGATGTTTATCACGGATGCCGGTTTGAACGTGACGCCAGGAATGTTCCGCGCCGATCGCGTTGTATCTTCCTGCAGGCCCTCATCGATCAATAGCACTTTCCCGGCAACGCTGATATTCCCAAGCGCCGCAATCATGGACTTGGTTCGCGGCTGTTCCGGTTGCAGTGATGATACCACCACGATACCGTTGTCGGTAATCCGGGAGGACAACGCTGATCGGGTCGCTTGACGCCGCATCTTTTTCGGCATCTTGGTTACATAGCTGCGCGGAGTGGGAGCAAAAACCACTCCGCCGCCTCTCGCTAGCGGCGACTTTCGGCTTCCCTGTCGAGCCCGGCCGGTTCCCTTCTGCCGGTACGGCTTGGCGGTGGTGCCGTGCACCTCACCGCGCGTCTTGGCCTTCTGCGTGCCAAGACGACGATCGGCCAGGAGCCGTGTTGCTGCCTGATGAATCAAAGGACCGTTCAAGGGAGCGCCAAATACCTGATCGCTCAAGGTGATCGTATCGAGCTGTTCCCCGCTCAAACTTCTCACGGCAATATCGGGCATGATTAGCTCTTCCCTTTTCTGGCCTTGATGGCCCTGCGGAGAACGATGATCCCATTCTTCGCACCCGGCACGCCGCCGCGAACCAGAACAAGGTTTCGGTCTGGAAGTACATCGACGACCGTCAGGTTTAACACGGTGCGGCGCTTATTGCCCATCTGACCTGGCATGCGCATCCCTTTTAAGACGTGCCCAGGAGTCGAGCCGGCTCCGATTGACCCCGGTGCTCGATGCCGGTCCGACTGGCCGTGCGTCTTCGGTCCACCGGCAAAGCCATGTCGCTTCACCACGCCCGCGAATCCCTTTCCTTTGGTCCCCATGGTTCCGGCCACGGCGCCGACGGTGACATCCACTTTCTCACCCGGCACAAATATATCGACCCCGACGCGATCGCCAACGTGCATGTCTGTCCCGTCGCCGGTAACCTCGTGCAGATGACGCAGGCCCTGGACTGGAACGTTCTTCACATGTCCTCTCTCGGGCTTGTTCAGCTTCTTGGTCTCGCCGTGCCCAATCTGCACGGCTGCATACCCATCGCAATCTACCGTCTTGATCTGCGTCACGAAGTTCGGACCGATCTCGAGCACGGTGACCGGGATCGCTTCTCCGGTCTCGCTAAAGACCTGGGTCATGCCGATCTTTCGTCCCAGTAGGGTGTCAATCATGGCCGTACTCCGTCCTACAGCTTTATCTCGATGTTCACGCCGGCGGGCAAATTGAGGCGCATTAACGCATCGACCGTCTTGGGCGTGGGCTCGAGTACATCGATCAGCCGCTTATGAGTTCGGATTTCGAACTGCTCGCGGGAATCCTTGTCGATAAATGGACCTCGGATCACCGTATATCGATTGATCTCAGTGGGCAGCGGAACGGGACCGGAGACATTGGCTCCGGTCCGCTGCGCTGTATCCACAATCTGGTTGGCAGATTGATCCAGAATCTTATGGTCGTACGCCATCAGGCGTATTCGGATGCATTGCTTGGCCAGGGTGCGTCCCATCCCTACTCCTTGATGCTGGTAACAGCGCCCGAGCCGACCGTCCGGCCACCCTCACGGATGGCGAAGCGCAGACCCGGCTCAATCGCAATCGGCGCGATCAGCTTGACCTGCATCTCCACGTTATCCCCCGGCATCACCATCTCCACCCCTTCGGGCAGTTGGATCTCCCCGGTCACATCGGTGGTGCGCAGGTAGAACTGCGGCCGGTAGCCGTTGAAGAAGGGCGTGTGCCGTCCCCCCTCGTCCTTGGCCAGCACGTACACCTGGGCCGCGAAGTCGGTGTGCGGCTTGATGCTGCCCGGCTTGGCCAGCACCATCCCCCGCTCCACATCTGTCCGCTCAATGCCGCGCAACAGGGTGCCGACGTTGTCCCCCGCCTGTCCCTGATCCAGCAGCTTCTTGAACATCTCGACCCCGGTACAGACGGTGCTGCGGGTGGGCCGGATCCCCACGATCTCCACCGTCTCGCCCACCTTGACCACTCCACGCTCGATCCGTCCGGTGGTCACCGTACCGCGTCCCTTGATCCCGAAGACATCTTCAATCGGCATCAGGAAGGGCTGATCCACCGGGCGAGGGGGAGTGGGGATAAAGGTATCGACGGCATTCATCAGCTCCATGATGCTCTGCACCCCCGACGCATCCCCTTCCAGCGCTTTGAGCGCCGAGCCTCGGATCACCGGCACGTCGTCCCCCGGAAAGTCGTAGTTGCTTAGCAGTTCCCGCACTTCGAGTTCCACCAAATCCAGCAGTTCCTCGTCGTCGACCATATCGACCTTGTTCATGAAGACCACCAGACTCGGGACTTCCACCTGACGGGCCAGCAGCACATGCTCGCGGGTCTGCGGCATGGGACCATCGGCCGCCGAGACCACCAGAATGGCGCCATCCATCTGGGCGGCGCCGGTGATCATGTTCTTGATATAGTCGGCATGGCCCGGACAGTCCACATGGGCATAGTGCCGGTTCTCGGTCTGATACTCGACATGGGTAATCGCGATGGTGATCCCGCGCGCCCGCTCTTCCGGCGCGTTGTCGATCGAGGCAAAGTCCCGTTTCTCGGCCAGCCCCTGGTCGGACAACACTTTGGTGATCGCTGCCGTCAGTGTGGTCTTGCCGTGGTCGATATGCCCAATGGTCCCCACGTTGACGTGCGGCTTGTTCCGCTCAAACTTCTGCTTGGCCATTCCTTCTCGTCCTCTTTCCTAACGCGACCACTTTAGGCCGCAGATGCGATTATCTTCGGCTGCCGGCCGCTTCGGGTTCTGCTCGGTTTTTCTTCTTAATCTCTTCTGCGATGCTGGCGGGAACCTGCTCGTAGTGCGAAGGCTCCATGCTGTAGGAAGCGCGTCCCTCCGACATAGACCGCACGGTGGTGGCGTAGCCGAACATCTCAGAAAGAGGAACAACAGCGCGCACCACGTGAACATTGCCGCGCTGCTCAGTTGCCTCAACACGGCCCCGCCGCTTGTTCAAATCTCCAATTACAGAGCCCATAAAGTTCTCTGGCGTCGTCACTTCGACTCGCATGATCGGCTCCAACAGGGCCGGCCCCGCTTTTTCCGCGGCCGCCTTGAACGCCATGGAGCCGGCAATTTTGAAGGCCATTTCAGAGGAGTCAACATCGTGGTACGAACCGTCGTAGAGGATGGCCCGCACGTCGATGACCGGGTAGCCTGCAATAACGCCGCCCTCCATGGCCTCTTTGATGCCCGCCTCGGTCGGATTGATGTACTCGCGGGGTATCGAGCCACCGACAATCTTATTGACGAATTCAAAGCCCGTTCCGGGCTCCGCCGGCTCTAGCTCGACCCATACGTCGCCGAACTGACCTTTCCCGCCGGTCTGACGCACAAACCGACCTTCCGCCTTGGCGCTGCGGGTAATCGTTTCCTTATACGCCACCTGCGGTCGTCCAACATTGGCCTGCACTTTGAACTCACGCAGCATGCGATCGACAATGATCTCCAGATGAAGTTCGCCCATCCCTGAGATAACCGTCTGTGCCGTGTCCTGGTCGTTCCGCATGCGGAATGTCGGATCCTCTTCCGCTAGTTTCACCAACGCCTCGGACATCTTGTCCGTGTCCGCCTTGGTCTTGGGCTCGACCGCTACTGAAATAACCGGCTCGGGGAAGACGATGGACTCGAGCACGATGGGGTGATCCGGGTCACAAACGGTATCGCCGGTGAAGGTATTTTTCAACCCCACAATCGCCACGATATCGCCGGCCGACGCCTCGGTAATGTCCTCACGATGATTGGCGTGCATGCGCAGTAGACGACCCACGCGCTCGCGATTGTCCTTCTTAGAGTTATAGATGTAGGAACCCGACGTCATCTTGCCGGAGTAGATCCGGCAGTAGGCCAATCGGCCAACGTACGGGTCTGAGACAATTTTGAAGGCCAGGCCGGCAAACGGCTCGCTTGCGTCGGCTGCACGGGTCTCCTCGGCATCCGTCCGCGGGTTGATTCCCGTGACGGGCGGGATGTCCAGCGGAGACGGCAGATACTCGATCACCGCATCCAGCATCGACTGCACCCCTTTATTGCGCAACGACGAGCCGCACAACACCGGTACAGCCTTATTGGCAATTGTTGACCGGCGGAGCGCCGCCCGGATCTGGTCGACCGTGATGTCTTCGCCGTCCATATGGGCGAGATATGCCAACTCGAATTCATCATCGACCAAAGACAGCTGCTCGAACAGCTTCTCGCGTGCCTGGTCCGCGGCCGCGACCATGTCCGCCGGAATCTCGGTATCATCCACCTGAGTGCCAAGATCGTCCGCGTAGGTGATGCCACGCATGTTGATCAGGTCGACCATGCCGGCAAACTCGCTCTGGCTACCGATTGGAAGCTGCAGGACGATAGCGTGCGCCCCCAGCCGATCCTCAATCATGTCGACACAGCGTTCGAAATTTGCGCCGATGCGGTCCATCTTGTTGACAAAGACAAAACGCGGTACTCGATACTTATCGGCCTGCCGCCACACGGTCTCAGATTGCGGCTCGACGCCGGCCACGGCATCGAGAACCACGACGCCGCCATCGAGTACGCGCAGCGATCGTTCGACTTCTACGGTGAAGTCGACGTGCCCCGGCGTGTCGATGATGTTGATCGTGTGATCCTTCCAGAAGGAGGTCGTGGCAGCGGAGGTAATCGTGATGCCACGCTCGCGCTCCTGGGCCATCCAGTCCATGGTGGCGCCGCCCTCATGGACCTCACCGACCTTGTGGATCTTTCGGGTATAGAAAAGAATGCGCTCCGTCGTCGTCGTCTTTCCGGCGTCGATGTGCGCGATAATGCCAATATTTCGGGTCTTTTCGAGAGAGTTGTTTTGTACCATAACGTGTGACGGCACGCCGCGGTGCCATGCGTCCCAAAGGAACGCTGGGAGACTAGAACCGGTAATGTGCGAACGCCCGGTTTGCCTCGGCCATGCGGTGTGTGTCCTCCTTTTTTTTGATAGTGGCGCCGACGTTCTGGGAAGCGTCGAGCAATTCGTTAGCCAGCTTTTCAGCCATGGACTTTCCCGCCCGTCGACGGGCGGAGGTAATGAGCCATCTCATCGCAAGGGCCCGTCTGCGGTCACCCCGGATTTCAACGGGCACCTGATAGGTCGAGCCACCCACACGGCGAGGTTTGACCTCGAGCACCGGGGTCGCGTTCCGCAGAGCCAGTTCAAAGGCGTCGATGGCGCCGCCTCGACCGCGCTCTTCAACCAGGGTAAGAGCGTCGTAGAACACCGTTAGCGCAACGCTCTTCTTGCCGTCGTGCATCAGGTTGTTGACAAATTTGGCAACAGTGCGGCTGCGGTACTTCGGATCAGGAGTAATAACCCGTCGCGAAACCTTTGCTCGCCTTGGCACTTGTCTCTCCTCTGTTGGCTAATCGGTACAGTGATTACTTGGTCTAGTTTGCCCGTCATAGAAGCGGGCTCCGTGGGTTATGTGTTTGACATATGTTGAGGCACTGCCATAAATATGTACGACGCCTGGCAGTGCCTCAACGATGATTAACTTGTTGACCGCAGACTATGGAGCCTGGGTATCAACTGCCTTTAGGACGCTTGGCCCCGTATTTAGATCGTCCCTGCCTCCGTTTGTCCACGCCCGAAGCATCGAGTGTGCCTCGAACCACGTGATACTTAACGCTTGGCAGATCCTTGACGCGCCCCCCTCGAATCAGCACGACAGAGTGCTCTTGAAGGTTATGACCCTCTCCGGGTATGTATGCTGTTACCTCGCGATTATTGCTCAGTCGCACCCTGCAGATTTTTCGAAGCGCCGAGTTCGGCTTCCTCGGGGTGATAGTACGCACCTGGGTGCATACCCCGCGTTTCTGTGGAGCGCCCTTGAGCCGCAACCGTCGCTGCTTCAGTGTGTTATAGGCATATTGCAGGTCGGGCGCCTTCGATTTCTTCTCGACCGGCACCCGCCCCTTGCGCACGAGCTGACTGACCGTCGGCAAATCCTTCTCCTCGATCACGAACTGAGCGCAGTTCCCGCAATCGGGGAACTGCGCTCTATCAGTATATCAATCTATGGCGATTTGGTCAACGCCCGCTCCGGCCGCGCCTACCTCAACCAGGTCACCATCCCCGTCGGCGGATGGATCCATCCCGTCCGCGCCGGACGTCGGCAGCGTCAGATCCTCGACTGAGCCATTGAGGCCAAGCAGATCTTCCTCGCGAGCGAACAGCGCTTCTCGCTGTTGGGCGCGTGCCAGCAACCCCGTGCCGGCGGGGATCAGCTTGCCAATAATGACGTTCTCCTTCAGTCCAACCAGGCGATCGACCTGCCCCGCTATGGCGGCATCCGTCAGGATTTTGGTTGTGTCCTGGAAGGAGGCGGCCGCCAGGAAGCTGTCGGTGGTCAAGCTCGCCTTGGTGACGCCGAGCAAAACGGTCGTCGCTGTGGCGGGCTCGCCGCCCTGAGCCAGAACCGTAGCGTTGATGCCCTCATACTTGAATCGGTCGACCAGCTCGCCAGGAAGCATCTCAGTGTCACCTGGGGTGTCGACTCGAACCTTGCGCAGCATCTGCCGCACGATGACTTCGATGTGCTTGTCGTTGATGTTCACACCCTGGGTACGATACACCTTTTGCACTTCGTCTACCAGGAAGAGTTGGACCGGCTCGCGACCCATAACACGCAGAATGTCTTGCGGATTCGACGCGCCATCGGTCAGCGGCGTCCCGGCCATGACGTACTGACCGTCCTGCACTTTGACTCGCGCCGGGGCTGGGACGGTATAGGTTCGCACCTCGAGCGGCTCTGGGGCAATGAGCAGTTGGCCGTCGCGCTCGCTGACCATGCCGGCAGTGGTGGCCACAATATCCTCGCCAACCTCCTGCTTCTTGGTGCGCTTCACCTGACGAGCCAGCACCGTACCTGGTTGGACCAACTCACCGCTGGCAACTGTAAGGGCATAGCCGGCTTGTAAGGTGTGTCGCTCGGTGGCTTCCTCCTCGGTGGAGGCGACGATGATGCGCTGCTCGTTGTCGTCCCGCTCGATTCGCACCATGCCGTCGATTTCCGAGATGGTCGAAACTTCCTTGGGCACGCGGGCCTCGAACAGCTCTTCAACGCGAGGCAAGCCCTGCGTAATATCGGAACCTGCCACACCTCCGGTATGGAAGGTGCGCATGGTGAGCTGCGTGCCCGGCTCGCCGATCGATTGGGCGGCGATGATGCCCACAGCCTCACCCATCTCCACCAGCAAACCGGTGGCCAGGCTCCAGCCATAGCAATGCTGACAAATGCCCATCTTGGCCACGCAGGTGAGAGGCGATCGCATCAGGAGCGTTGTTTCCGGGCGCTTGGTCATGGCCGCCTCGATCTCGTTTGCGGTACGCTGATCGATCGGAAGATTGGCGTCGATAACCAGGGTTCCGGTGTCCGGATCGAAGAACGGCTCGGCCGTCCATCGTCCGATCGCCCGGAGTGCCACCGGCTGCAACATGCCGTCCGACTGCGATCGGTCGCGCAGCACAACGCCCGCCGTGGCGCCGCAGTCCGTCTCCCGGATGATGACATCTTGCGCCACATCGATCAGCCGGCGGGTGAGGTATCCTGACTCCGCGGTGCGGAGCGCGGTGTCGGCCAGCCCCTTGCGGGCGCCGTGGGTCGAGATGAAGTACTCGAGGACTGTGAGCCCCTCGCGGAAGTTAGACAGAATCGGCAAATCGATGATCTTGCCGGATGGGTCGGCCATGAGGCCACGCATCCCGGCAATCTGGCGGACCTGGGTAAATCCGCCCTTGGCCGCCCCCGACACGGACATCATGTAAATCGGACCGAGCGGATCGAGCGAGGTCGTCACCGCTGCTTCTACTTCCTGGCTAGCCTGGGTCCAGACATCCACGGCCTTACGGTAGCGCTCGTCCTCCGTGATCAGCCCCTCTTCGTACTGCTCCTGCACCCGGAGGACTTCCTCCCCGGCCAATTCAATGATGGCCGGCTTCTGCTTTGGAATCGTGATGTCGGCGATACTCATGGTGATGCCGGAGTGGGTGGCGTACTTGAACCCGAGGCGCTTGATCTCGTCCGCTACCTGGGCCGTCTTGTCCTGGCCGTGTATCGCGTACACCTCGGCCACCACGTCGCGCAGCGTGCTCTTGTCCTGAATCTGATTCTTGTAGGGAATCGACTCCGGCAGCGCTTCGTTGAAGATGACGCGACCGACGGTGGTCCGCAGGGCCCAGGCTTTGGCGCTGCCTTTCAGCAGTTGCAGGTCGTCCCGACTGACTATGCCGGCCGTGGTCTGAATCAGATCGCCGTTCAGTTGATGCTGCGGGATGCCGACAAAGATCTTGGCATGCAGATCAATGCGACCCAGTTCGAAGGTTTGCAGCGCCTCATCAAAGGACGAGAACACGGTCCCGCTGCCCTTACCATCCTCTTTCTCGGTCGTCAGGTAGTAACAGCCAAGCACCATGTCTTTGGTCGGGTTGACGATTGGTTCACCGCTGGCGGGCGACAGCAGGTTATGCGAACTCATCATGCGCTCGCGTGCCTCTTTTTGCGCCGCCTTGGAGAGCGGGACATGCACCGCCATCTGGTCGCCGTCGAAGTCGGCGTTGAATGCCGTACAAACCAACGGATGGATCTGGATGGCACTGCCTTCGACCAGTACCGCATCGAAGGCCTGAATGCCGAGTCTGTGGAGCGTCGGTGCGCGGTTCAGCAGCACCGGGTGGTCTTTGATGACCTCTTCCAGTACATCCCAAACCTCAGGGCGGACGCGCTCGACGATTCGTTTGGCGCTCTTGATGTTATGGGCAAAGTTGCGTTCAACCAGCTTGCGCATGACAAACGGCTTGAACAGTTCCAAAGCCATTTTCTTCGGTAGCCCGCACTGGTTGAGTCGTAGGTCTGGGCCAACCACAATCACGGAGCGTCCGGAGTAGTCAACGCGCTTGCCCAGCAGATTCTGACGGAATCGCCCTTGCTTGCCTTTCAACATATCGGAGAGGCTTTTGAGCTTGTGATTGCCGGAACCGTTGACGGCTCGACCTCGACGGCCATTGTCGATCAACGCGTCGGTGGCTTCCTGTAACATCCGCTTCTCGTTGCGAATGATGATCTCAGGCGCTCCCAACTCAATCAGGCGCTTCAGCCGGTTGTTTCGGTTAATCACCCGGCGATACAGGTCGTTCAGGTCGCTGGTGGCGAAGCGGCCACCATCGAGCTGCACCATCGGACGGAGGTTGGGCGGGATAACCGGCAGCACGGTGAGAATCATCCACTCCGGTTGCTGTGCGGACTTGCGGAAGGATTCCACGACGCGCAGACGCTTGGTGGCCTTTTTGCGTCGCTGGCTCGACTGGCTGGAGTTACGAATTTCGTTGCGAAGCTCCACTGCCAGCTCATCCAGGTCGCACTGCAGGATAATGTCGCGGATTGCTTCGGCGCCCATGCCTGCTTCAAAGAGATAGCCGTAGCGCTCCTTCAAGTCGCGATACTGCATCTCATTGAGGAGCGTCATGAACTTCAGCGACTCGACATCCTCAATGCGCTTCTGAGTGTCCTGTCGCACCGCGTCAATCTGATCAATGAGCCCGGTAGAGGCTTGAGCCAGTTCGGCGTCCGCGACGCGTTGCTCGTTGTCAGCATCCTCACTGTGCCGCGATTCAAGCGTCTGGCGTTCCTGCTCGTACTGTGCCTCGAGCTCTTCGACCCGCGCGTTTGCCGCCTGAAGGTCGATGCCACTCGCCATCACCTCATTGATTGCCTCGAGGCGATGCTGCTCCAGCGCGGCAATCGCCTGGACACGCTGCATACCCGCCTCGTGCATCGAGATTGCCAGCTCTTCACCACGCACCGAGACACTGCTCTCAATTTCCTGGATGCGCTCTGCGTCGTCCGCTCGAATCTTGTCTATCGCCCGGCGTTTTTCGTCCTCATGCACGCGCGTAACGATGTACAGAGCGAAGTACAGAATCCGTTCCAGGTTGCGGGGAGAGACATCGAGCAGTAAGCCCAACCGGCTCGGAGTGCCTTTGAAATACCAGATGTGGCTGACAGGGGAGGCCAATTCGATATGGCCCATGCGTTCGCGGCGGACTTTCTCGCGAGCGACTTCCACGCCGCACTTATCGCAAATAATGCCCTTATAGCGGACTCGTTTGTACTTACCGCAGTAGCACTCCCAGTCCTTGGTGGGACCGAAGATACGCTCGCAAAACAGGCCGTCCTTTTCCGGCTTGAGCGTTCTGTAATTGATCGTCTCCGGCTTGGTTACTTCGCCATAGGACCAGCCGCGGATCTGCTCGGGTGAAGCCAGACTGATCCGAATTGCATTAAAGTCGTTTACTTCTAACAATGTTCCCTCCAGGTGGAACAAATGGTGTGGCGTCCCGAGGCGAACGACAGCGTCGCCGGCTCTCGGGGCGCCGACAGGTCTTGGATCTTAGTCGCCTTTTTCGAAACCGGTGATGTTGACATCAAGGCTCGGTATCTGGTCCAGGCCGGCCTCGTCGGCAAAGTGAACTTCCTCTTCATCCTCGTTCAGGACTTCGACTGACAGGGCCAGGCTCTGCAGTTCCTTCACCAACACCTTGAATGACTCCGGGACGCCTGGCTCGAGAATGCTCTCGCCCTTGACGATGGCCTCATAGGTCTTCACGCGGCCAATAACGTCGTCGGATTTAACCGTCAACAACTCCTGCAGGATGTGCGCGGCCCCATAGGCCTCAAGGGCCCATACTTCCATCTCGCCAAAGCGCTGGCCGCCGAACTGCGCCTTGCCGCCCAGCGGCTGCTGGGTGACCAACGAGTACGGACCGGTGGACCGAGCATGAATCTTGTCCTCGACCAGGTGGGCCAGCTTGAGCATGTAAATCTGGCCCACGGTAATTTCCTGATCGAATCGGTCGCCGGTTCGACCGTCGTACAGCGCCATCTTGCCGGAGGCAGGAAGGCCGGCCTTGGCCAACTCCTCCACAATCTGTCCCTCGCTCGCCCCGTTGAAGACTGGGGTTGCCACCTTGACTCCAAGATCGGCGGCTGCCCAACCGAGGTGCGTCTCGAGCACCTGCCCGATGTTCATGCGGGACGGTACGCCAAGCGGATTGAGTATCATCTCGACCGGCTTGCCGTCCGGCAAGAAAGGCATATCCTCCCTGGGCACAATTTTCGAGATAACACCCTTATTACCATGACGCCCGGCGATTTTGTCCCCCTCGGAGATCTTCCGCTTCTGCGCAATGGCCACCCGCACCAATTGATTGACGCCCGGCGGCAGCTCGTCGCTGGCCTCGCGGCTAAACACTTTCACGTCCACCACTTTGCCACGCTCGCCCTGTGGAACGCGGAGTGAGGTATCTTTTACTTCTCGCGCCTTCTCGCCAAAGATGGCACGCAGCAAACGCTCCTCGGCGGTCAGCTCGGTTTCGCCTTTCGGCGTGATCTTGCCCACCAGGATGTCTCCCGGTTCCACTTCGGCGCCCAGATAGACGATGCCGCGGTCGTCGAGATTCTTCAATCCCTCCTCGCCGACGTTCGGTATGTCGCGAGTAATCTCTTCGGGACCAAGCTTGGTGTCGCGTGCGTCGACCTCATGCTTTTCCATGTGGATCGAAGTGAACTTGTCCTGCATGACGAGGTTCTCGCTGATCAGGATCGCGTCCTCGTAATTGCCACCCTCCCAGAGCATGAACGCCACCAGGCAATTTTGGCCCAGCGCCAATTCACCCTGCTCGGTTGAGGAGCTGTCGGCCAGCACATCACCTTTGCGTACACGCTGTCCTTTGTCAACGATCGGCCGCTGGTTTATCGTCGTACCCTGGTTCGATCGGACAAACTTGCGCAGGGCGTAGCGATGCTCAGCGTGGCCATCCGTGTCGTCGGTGATGACGATCTCTCGCCCGGTGACGCTACTAATGACGCCATCGCTGGTAGCGAGCACCAGTTGACCCGAATCATAGGCGGCGCGCCGCTCGGTACCGGTCCCGACGTACGGGGACTCCGGGCGAAGCAATGGAACGGCCTGGCGCTGCATGTTGGAGCCCATCAGGGCGCGGTTCGCGTCGTCGTGCTCAAGGAACGGAATCAGCGCCGTCGCCACGCTTACCACCTGGCGAGGCGACACGTCCATGTAGCTCACCAGTCGAGGCGGCTCCATCTCGAAGCCTTCGCCGTACCGAACCGATACTCGCTCTTCCAAAAATTCGTCTGAGTCGTTCAACACGGCGTTTGCCTGGGCAATCGCGAAGTCCTCTTCCTCGTCAGCGGTGAGGTAGATGATCTCGCTCGAGGCGAACGGCCGTACCGCGATCTCGTTTACACCAGCCGTGCGAAAGCGTTCAACCAGTTCCTCGTCAACGCGGGTCCCGGCCGTAGCCAGCACGTCCGCGCCGCCGTCGACCATGTCCTCACGCAGCGTTCGCCCCACCAGCGTCGTCGAATCGACCGGCACGGTGTTGTGAACTTTGCGATATGGGGTCTCGATGAACCCATAGGCGTTGGTCCTTGCGTAGGTTGCCAGCGAACCAATCAGGCCGATGTTCGGCCCTTCTGGTGTCTCGATTGGGCAAATGCGGCCATAGTGAGAGTGGTGGACATCGCGCACATCGAAACCTGCGCGCTCACGCGACAGGCCGCCCGGTCCGAGAGCGCTGAGGCGCCGCTTATGGGTCAACTCGTCGAGCGGGTTGGTTTGCCCCATGAATTGGGACAACTGGCTACCACCGAAGAATTCCTTCATCGCAGCCACCACTGGGCGGATGTTGATCAGCGCGTTTGGCTTGGCCGATTCGACATCCTGAATGGTCATGCGTTCCTTGACGACACGCTCCATTCGGAGCAAGCCGATCCGGAACTGATTTTGCAGCAGTTCGCCCACGGCCCGCACACGTCGGTTGCCCAGATGATCGATGTCGTCCGGCCTGCCCTGTCCGTTGTTGAGCCGAATCATTTCGTGAACGATCCGCGCCAGGTCTTCCTTGGTAAGGATCTGCGGTCCTGACTCATCGTCCACCCGCAGACGCTTATTCAGCTTGTAGCGGCCAACGCGATTCAGGCTGTACCTGCGATCGTTGAAGAACAGAGAATTGATCAGGCTGCGCGCGTTCTCCAGGGTAGGCGGATCACCGGGGCGCAGCTTCTTGTACATTTCCACCAGACCTTCGTCTTGGGTGTGGGTGGGATCGCGCTCGAGCGTCGCCTGCAGGTACGGGTGACTGGTATCGGTATCAACGTCCGCAAAGATTTCCTGCAACTCTTCATCGGTGCCAAATCCGACGGCTCGTAGCAGCGTGCTCACCGGGATTTTTCGCTTCCGGTCAACTTTTACCGTCAGCACGTTACGGTTGCTGGTCTCGAACTCCAGCCAGGCGCCCCGATTTGGGATCAGCTTGGCTCCCCACATGGTTCGGCCCGATGAGGGGTCTTCTTCCTTGGTGAAGTACGCCCCAGGGGAGCGGACCAACTGGCTGACCACCACGCGCTCGGCGCCGTTGATGATGAACGTGCCCTGTTCCGTCATGAGCGGGAAATCGCCCATGAACACTTCCTGTTCGGTAATCTCACCCAGCGGCTCGCCTTCCGCTGTGACCTTCTTTACCAGACGCGCTTTCACCGAGAGCGGCGCCGAAAAGGTCATATCACGCAGACGGCAATCCGCTTCGGTATACTTTGGACGACCAAATGGCTCGTCCGGCACGATGAACTCCAGGGACATCTTGCCGGCAAAGTCGGTAATAGGGGATATTTCCTCAAACAGTTCTTTAATCCCGTCTCGCTGAAACCACCGAAACGAATCCAGTTGCATCTGGATAAGATTAGGTAACGGCAGAACTTCGGCGAAGCGGGCAAATGAGACGCGCCTGTCTCCAGAGACTTGTACAGCCATTCAGACTCCTTTTACCGGGAACCACCATGCGGGTGGCAATAAACGGGCAGAAGCACTTGCCCAGAGGCAAGTGCTATCGTGTGCGGCGAACCTTTAGAGTAACACAGGGGAGAGTATGAGTCAAGCATCTCCAGCCGAGCGGGGAAGAAACGTTACCGCCGATTACACGACATCAACAAAGAAGGCCACGCGTTGTTATGGTAACTGATTTAGCTACGAAAGACCAAATCGACTCCTTTTCCTCCAGGGTGCGGAGCCGAGCGGAGCGCTGCCGGTCCTGGTTGTGTATCGGCCTGGACCCCGACCCAGCAAAACTGCCGCCTTCCGTCCCCGCCACCGCCTCGGGAATCACTACCTTTTGTCGGAACATCATCGAGGCCACGGCGGAGTCGGCCGCGTGCTTCAAGATCAACTTTGCCTTCTTTGAAGTATTGGGACGAGACGGCTGGGCTGCTCTAGAAGATGTTCGCGCCGCGATACCAGCCACGCTGCCGGTGATCGCAGACGCGAAGCGCGGCGACATCGCAAACACGGCCGCCGCCTATGCGGATGCAATTCTCACCCATCTCGACTTCGACGCGGTCACGGTGAGCCCGTATCTGGGCTGGGACTCTCTGCGGCCCTTCCTGTCTCATAAAGGGAAAGGCGTCTTCGTGTTGTGCCGGACCTCAAACCCCGGATCAGCGGATCTTCAGGAGTTGCAGATAGAGGGGGAACCGCTGTTCCTACGCGTTGCGCGGGAGGCGTTGGCATTGGAAACATCGGCCGACATCGGCCTGGTCGTGGGTGCGACACAGCCGGCGGCGCTTCGCGCTGTCCGGGAGCTGGGTGAAGACGTGATATTCCTGATGCCGGGCGTTGGCGCCCAGGGCGCCTCGGTACGGGAAGCGATTGACGCCGGCGCGAATGGATCCGGACGAAACGCGCTGGTTTCCGTATCCCGTCAGGTGCTCTTCGCCTCCAGTTCGACGGACTATGCACTCGCCGCCGCCCGTGGCGCACGTTCCCTTGCGGCCCAGACCGTGGAGACGATTCAATGATTGTCGAGTTCCGGCTCGGTGATCGCGTGCAGTTACGAAAGCCGCACCCATGTGGCGGCTATCAGTGGGATGTGGTCCGCCTCGGTGCGGACATTGGTGTCCATTGCACAACGTGCGGAAGGAGAGTGTTGTTGCCTCGACGGGATCTCGAGCGGCGCGTCAAACGGTTTCTTGCCCATGGACCCGAACCGAGCGATGTGAGCGACGTATAAGTACTCACCCGAGCGGCCGATCTTCAGGCCAGGTGTCGCTTCATGATGTGATAGTTCTCGAGTGCCTTGCCGGTGCCGAGCGCCACGCAGTAGAGCGGAAACTCAGCGACGTGGCAAGGCACTTCGGTAACCCTAGTCAAGAGTTGATCAATATTCCTCAGTAGCGACCCGCCGCCGGTCATCACCATTCCCCGATCCATAATGTCCGACGCCAATTCGGGCGGCGTCTCTTCCAGCACCGCGCGCACCGCGTCCACAATGCTGGTCAGCGGGTCCGCGATAGCTTCCACGATCTCGTTGGTCCGAACTGGGATCGACTTCGGCAGGCCAGTCACCTGGTCGCGACCGCGAACATCCATGGTTAATTCGTCGTCCAGTGGCAACGCACTGGCGACTTGAATCTTTACATCTTCAGCCGTGGCATCACCGATCATCAGGCCATACTTCCGCCGGATATGATTGGCGATAACCTCGTCGATTTTCATGCCACCGATCCGGACGGTGCGGTTGATGACGATGTCGTTCAAGCTGATTACGGCTACTTCGGTCGTGCCACCGCCAATATCCACGATCATGTTGCCGGTGGGGCCGGCGATCGGAACATTGGCCCCTATCGCCGCGGCAATCGGTTCCTCGATCAAGAACGCTCGCTTGGCTCCTGCCTGGACCGTGGCATCGTGAACGGCTCGTTTCTCCACGCTGGTAATCCCGGCCGGGATACAGATCATGACTTCGGGGCGGAACATGGTCATGGTGCCGCAGACCCGCCGAATGAAGTACCGCAGCATCCCCTCCGTGCGTACATAGTCGGCGATCACGCCGTCGCGCATCGGGCGCACTACCGTGATACTGGGCGGCGCCTTGCCCAACATCTGACGCGCCTCGTCGCCGACCGCGACGATCTTGTTGTCATCGGTGACAGCTACGACGGACGGCTCGTTGAGCACGATGCCCCGGCCGCGTACATACACCAGGACGTTGGCCGTGCCCAGGTCAATTCCGATTTGCTTTGGCAGTTTACCCCCCCGATCCGGGACCGGGACGCTCGCGCTGGCGACGGTGCTCGGACACCCGCAGGCGCAGGAGAGCTCGTTGCAACGATGCAGCAGCCTCGGCTTCGAGCGCCGTGCCGCGGTGCTCCTGCAGTGCAGCCTCGGCGCGCACGCGCGCTTCTTCCGCCGCCGCCCGATCAATCTCTTCCGATCGTTCGGCGAGATCGGCCAACACCACGACTCGATCCGGCCGGACCTCGAGGAACCCGCCCGCGACGGCCAGGTGATACTCCTGGCCATCGGCGCGGTACATAAGCTCGCCGGCGTCGAGCGGCGTGACGAGCGGTTCGTGGCCATGCAAGATGCCAAGGTCGCCCTCCGCCCCCCGCGCGATCACAATGTCAGCATCCTCCTCGAGCACCACGCGCTCGGGAGTGACGACCTGGAGCTGAATAGTGGCCATAAACAGCTTCCCGCCTAGCCCTTCTCGGCTTTCTCTCGAGCCTGTTCAATGGTGCCGACGTAGAGGAACGCGCTCTCGTTCATGTCATCGCACTTTCCGTCGAGAATCTCCTTGAAGCCGCGCACCGTGTCCCGAGTTGAGACGTAGGTTCCGGCCGTCCCGGTGAACTTCTCAGCCACGAACATTGGCTGCGACAGGAAACGCTCGATCTTGCGCGCCCGGCTCACCGTCAGCTTGTCGTCATCCGACAGTTCGTCGATACCGAGGATCGCGATGATGTCCTGAAGCTCTCGGTAGCGCTGGAGCACGCGCTGCACGCCTCGTGCAACGTCATAGTGCTCCTGACCCACCACGCGAGGATCCAGAATAGTCGACGTCGAGTTGAGCGGGTCAACCGCGGGAAAGATGCCCTTCTCAACGATGGAACGCTCCAAGGCCAGAGTGGCATCGAGATGGGCAAACACCGTCGCTGGAGCTGGATCGGTGTAGTCATCGGCGGGCACGTAGACGGCCTGAAACGAGGTCACCGAACCCTTGGTAGTCGAGGTGATCCGCTCCTCCAGCGTTCCCATGTCGGTACCGAGCGTTGGCTGATACCCTACCGCGGATGGCATGCGGCCGAGCAACACCGAGACCTCGGAGGCGGCCTGCGCAAAGCGAAAGATATTATCGATGAACAGGAGGACATCTCGTCCCTCCTCGTCGCGGAAGTACTCTGCCATGGTGAGGCCGGTGAGTGCTACCCGCATACGGGCGCCCGGTGGCTCATTCATCTGGCCAAATACGAAGGCTGTCTTCTCGATAACGCCCGATTCCTTCATCTCAAGCCATAGATCATTGCCCTCACGTGTCCGCTCGCCCACACCGGCAAACACGGCAAAGCCCCCATGCTCCGCGGCAATGTTTCGAATCAATTCCTGGATAATGACCGTTTTCCCGGTGCCGGCCCCGCCGAACACACCGACCTTGCTTCCTTTCGAGAAGGGGGCGATGAGGTCAATAACCTTCAAACCGGTCTCGAAGACCTGCGGGCTCGTCACCAGCTCCTGGAAGGAGGGAGGTTCGCGATGGATGGGCATCGTTCTTACAGCTTCAACCGGACCGGCGTTGTCCACTTCATCACCGGTAACGTTAAACACCCGTCCCAGCACGCCCTGGCCCACCGGTACGCTGATTGGCGCCCCCGTGTTTGTCACCGTCATGCCTCGCGACAGGCCTTCAGTCGGCGCCATGGAGACGGTGCGCACCCAGTTGTTGCCGAGCGATTGCTCGACCTCGAGCACCACCTTGCTGTCCGTTCCCTGCACTTCCAACGCAGAGTAAATGTCGGGCACCTCGTTTTCGGCGAACTCGACGTCGACCACGGGTCCCGTGATTTGTACAATTCTCCCGGTTGTCTTGGCTACCGATTCAGTCGCAATTCTTTCAGCTGTCTGTGCCACATTACCCTCCGCAATGGCGCTACACCGGTGTGGGTCGGTACTGACCCGATATGAACTGGAAGCGAACGTCTACCCGGTACGAAGTGCCTCCGCTGCCCCACTAATTTCAGAAATTTCCTTGGTAATCTCGGCCTGACGAGCCTTATTCATCAGCAATGTTAAATCCTTCACCAGGTCCAGCGCATTCTCAGTGGCGTTACTCATCGCAATCATCCGGGCGCTGTGCTCGCTGGCAATCGACTCCAGCATCGCCTGATAGATCGTAAATTCCACGTATCGTGGAAGCAATTGCGAGAGCACCAGGCCCGGATTATCCGGCTCGTAACTCCATGGACCGGTCACCGGCGACTCGGACTCGGGTGGGAGAACGGGCAGGAGCTGGACTGTCGTGGGCTTCTGGCGCAAGGTGGTAATGAACTCGGTGTAGACCAGGTACACCAGGTCGCACTCACCGCCCTCATAGTCTCCCAAGACCTGCTGCGCCACGCCGCGAATGTCGCCCGCCTCGGGTTGATCTCCAAACTCGGTGAACTCCGAAATGAGATTCATTTGGGTGCGTATCGCGAAGTCTCGCCCTTTTCGCCCCACGGCAACAGTGCGGATCGGCTGACTGATGGTACCGCGCAGTCGAACGACCTCGCGATTCACATTGGTGACCAGCGCTCCGGCCAGGCCCCGATTGGGCGTGATCACGACGATCTCAACGTTCCGAACCTCGCGCTGCACCAGGAGTGGGTGTGTTTCGGCGCCACTTCGTCCCGCTACATCCGCCACGATTTCCCGAATGTGCTCGGAATAGGGCCGGGACTCGGAAACGCGGGTCTGGGCCCGGCGCATGCGCGACGCCGCCACCATTTGCATAGCCTTGGTAATTTGCGCGGTATTTTTGATGCTCTTTACTCGACGTCGTAAATCACGCCGTGATGCCATGGTGGCTCCTCATTGCCCGTCGCCTGTGGTTCGAGGCTCCTCTCTAGAACTGAGAGGATTTCTTGAACTCGTCGATCGATGCTCGCAGATCCTTCTCCGTTTCCGGGGTGATTTGCTTGTCGGTGCGGATTGCCTCTTCCACGCCGGGGTGACTGGCCGTCATGTACTGCTGGAAGGCAGCTTCCCATTCTTGAATCTTGTCGACCGGAATATCGTCTAGATACCCCTGCGAGAGAGCAAAGAGGATTATCGCCTCTTGCTCCATGGCGAGCGGCTGATTCTCTGGCTGCTTGAGCACTTCGGTTGCGCGCTGCCCCCGCTCCAGTCGGGCTCTGGTTGCCGGGTCGAGGTCCGATCCGAATTGAGCAAACGCTGCCAGCTCGCGATACTGCGCCAGATCCAGCCGCAGCGAGCCAGCTACCTTGCTGATTGCCTTGCGCTGTGCCGCGCCCCCCACCCGTGAGACGGACAGTCCCACACTGATCGCCGGACGTATGCCGGCGTAAAAAAGATCGGATTCCAGATAGATCTGACCGTCGGTGATGGAAATCACGTTGGTGGGAATGTACGCCGACACGTCCCCGGCCTGTGTTTCGATGATGGGCAGGGCCGTGAGCGAGCCGCCCCCGCGCTCGTCGCTCAATTTCGCGGCGCGCTCCAGGAGGCGCGAGTGCAGATAAAAGACATCGCCCGGATATGCTTCGCGTCCAGGGGGACGGCGCAACAGGAGCGACAGTTGGCGGTAGGCCCAGGCATGCTTCGAGAGATCATCGTACACGATGAGCACATCCTTGCCCGCCTCCATCCACTCTTCGCCCATGGCGCACCCTGAGAAGGGGGCCAGCCATTGCAGCGCGGCGGAAGTGGAAGCCGAAGCCGACACGATGGTGGTCCACTCCATAGCTCCGTACTGCTCCAGCGTTGCGGCTATGGAGGCAACCTTGGACTCCTTCTGTCCGATCGCAACATAGATGCAGAGAAGGTTTTGCCCCTTCTGATTGATGATGGTATCGATGGCAATGGCGGACTTGCCCGTCTGCCGGTCCCCCAAAATCAGCTCGCGCTGGCCACGGCCAATGGCCGTCATAGCGTCGATGGCCTTGATGCCGGTCTGCACCGGCACGTTCACCGGAGAGCGCTCCACCACACCGGGCGCAACCCGCTCAACGGGGCGGGTCCTGGTCGTTTCAACGGGACCTTTTCCGTCGACGGGGCGTCCCAGCGCATCAACCACGCGGCCCAGCAGGGCATCGCCTACCGGCACCTCGACGACATTTCCAGTGCTCTGCACCTGGGTGCCCTCGGTAATGTCCTCGTAGGGACCGAGGACTACGACACCCACTGTGTCTTCACCCAGGTTGGAGGCGATTCCCAGCACCGGCTGACCGGTAGCGGGGTCGATTACGCCCTCGAAACGCACCAACTCATTGAAGAGCGCCCCTTCCAGCCCGTACACATGCGCAATACCATCACCCACATCGATGACCGTGCCAACGTTGGTGGCGGTCGTCGTGGTACCAAAGCTCTCTATCTGTTGACGAAGGATCTGTTCGATTTGGTCGGCCCCAACAGCCATACCTACGCTCCTGTCTAACTGCTACCCAACAAACTACACTGCAATGGTCTGGCGCAGACGCTCCAGACGCCCAACGATGCTGGCATCGTAGAGCCGATCTCCGATACGAACCACGATGCCACCCAGGATGGATGGATCCACCCGACTGTAGACCTCGATGGTTTTCCCGGTCATGGTTGATAGGCGCTCACCCACACCCTTGATCTCTGCCTCCGTGAGCGCTCTCGCCACCGTGACATACGCTTCCTCGATGCCGCGTGCGTGGCGATTCAGGCTTTCAAACTCACGAACCACGGCCGGGAGGAGATGCAGGCGGTGCCGGGACACGAGCGCCCGCAGCAGATTCAAGACGTGAGGACGCACGTTGTTCGCGAGCCGGGTAAGGGTGTCGAGCTGCTGTTCCATGGAGGAACTCGGATCCTTGAAATACTCGGCGACCTCTTGATCCTGCACAGCTTCACTTGCCTCTTGCAGCTCCCGCAGCCACCCTTCGATGTCGCCGTCCTTTTCCGCTACCTCAAAGGCCGCCTGCGCATACCTGGTAGCAATCGACGAAGGCCTCATCGCCCATCTTTCATACTGGCCAGGGAATCTTCAATGAGCCGGCGATCCGTTGTCTCCTGCAGATGACGGTCGATAACCTGACGCGCTGCGTCGATCACAATATCGGCAGCTTCCCGTCGCAGCCTGGACTCGGCCTGTTGCCGTTCGTACTCGATCTCATTGCGCGCCTGGCCGACGATCCGCTGATACTCATCGTGCGCCCGCACTTCGATCTCGTGTTGGATGGTCTGGCTGGTCTGGGTGGCACGGGTGACGATATCATTCGCTTCTTGCCGCGCCCGTTCGACGTCACCGGCAGACTGCTCGCGGATCCTGGCCGCCTCTTCACGGCTTCGCTGTGCTGCCTCCAGCTGGACTCGAATCTCGGCCTCTCGTGCGTCGAGGGTCTTGCCGAGCGAGCCGCCAATGGTGTTGCCCTTCAAAAATTTCGGGCGCCAGCGCAGGATCAAAGCCACGACAATCACCAGCGCCACGATCTGTGCGATCCACCACAGCGGATAGGTTCCGCTCAAGCTGGTCAGGACGGTATCGATATGCATTGCGTTCCTACCTTCCTTAGACCTTCGCGAGACCTTCGCGTTCGACAACCGTGGCTGCCAGCTCGCGCACTTGGGGCTGGTCGAACGACTGCCCCGTCACATGGCTGGCCGCCAATAGCGCGATGTCGACCACTCGCTGCTGCAGCGTATCGCGCGACCGAGCACTCTCCACGCTCAATTCAGCGCGGGCCTGCTCCACCAGCCGTCGAAACTCTTCGGACGCCTGCGCCACCAACGTATCTCGTACCTCGCCACCTGCGGTGGTTGCTTCATCGATCTTGGCCTGTGCCTCACGCCGCGCCCGGGCCAGGATCTCTCGGACCTCGCCAGCGGCCCGCTCTGCTTCATCGCGACCTTCCGTCAAGGATGCCAGCCCCTCCTGTATGTTGCGATCCCGCTCCGCCCACGCTTGACGAATCGGCTGGAAGACCAGCCGCTCCATGATCCCGACCGTGGCCAGGAAAATGAACAGCTCGATAACGAGCGTCGGGAGACTGATGCTTACTGGGCCAAGCATCGAATGTTACGGCTTACCGAACAGGACGACCAGACCGAACACCAGCGCGATAACCGCGTACGCTTCGATCAGTCCCACGCCGATGAACATCCAGGTCGTCAAGAGTGCCCGCGCCTCTGGCTGACGCGCGAGGCCGGCAACCAACTGCGACGTCACCAAACCGTCTCCGACGCCTGCCCCGATGGCCCCTCCGCCGATCATCAACCCCGCCCCAATATACGCGCCCGCCGCCAATGTTGGGTTCGCCGCCAGAAAAACCAGTGCGTTGTTCAAGGTCATCCTCCCTTAGTGATCGTGTGCAGGTTCGCTGGCAATGGCCATGTATGCCACTGTTAGCACCGTGAAAATAAACGCTTGAATGGTTCCCACAAAAATGCCGTAGGCAATGAAAACGGTATTCCACACGGCCGTTACCGGCGCGCCGAACCCGGGGGCCAGCAAGTAGGCCCAGACGATCAACAGGACTTCGCCTGCCAGGATGTTGCCGAAAAGACGGAAGGAGAGTGTGAGCGGACGCGAGAGTTCGTTCACCACGTTCAAAAGAACTGATATCGGATTAAGCACGATCCCCAAGGCGCCCCGTGTCCAGTAGTGTCCCTTGTAGGCGCTCAGGCCACTCGTCGCGAGAAACCGAGCATGGAGCAAGATAAATACGAGTATCGCGAGCGCAAAGGTGGCGTTGACATCGGAGGTGGGCGAGTGAATGTAGACCGGAACAGGAATCAAGCCCAACAGGTTCGCAATCCAGATATAGAAGAAAAGAGTCAGCGCGATCGATGCGATCCGGCCCGGATTGGCGCCCAGGTTTTCCTCGATGATGGCGTTGAGGAACGCCATGATGCTCTCAACCGCGTTCTGGAGCCGAGAGGGCGGGCCAGATGTGACCGTGCGGCGGATCAAAAGCCCAAGTACGAGCAAAATACCGGACACCAGTAAGCTCAGCAGCACGGTGTCCAGGTGAAGATTGAGCATGCTGTTCTTGCCGCCGATGATCCAGTGCTCGCCAATCGGAAGGGCGGCGCCCATGACGCTCATGATGATGGCATCCTTTCCGCGGTATCGCCGCGGCCACGTGTCCAATAAAAAACCGCCAGCAGAGCCAGTTGGGTCACCCCGAAGCCGGCAGCCGCCGCCACCGCCATCGAAAGTGAAAGTTTGACCAACAGCACGGTAACCGCACCAACTACCGTCAGCGTCAGTAGCAGACTGAGCTGCATCACCATCAGCGCTCGAACGATGTCACCGGAGGTGGCGGCAAGGTTGACGCGCGCCGAGAGAACCAGTCCGTTCAGAAACGCGAGGGCGGCGCCAATTGCCACACCTGCGCCGACCGAGGGCGAAGTTGCGAACGCCATACAAAACCCAGCGGCCGCCACGACCACAGGGACGATGGGATTCACACGTCCAGACCCGAGGGCACTCCACCGGGCGTGTACCATTATTCCCCTAATTCTCCCATCGCTAATTTGTAGACCAGGTAAAAACCAATGACAAATCCGAGTACGACGCCCGAGATCAGGAACAACGGCGTCGTATGGACTATACGATCAAGAGTGAATCCAAGCCCAAGCCCCACCAGGATACAGAGCGCAAAATACCCCCCGATCGTCCCGACCAAGGCAAAGCCGCCTCGTTGGCGACGTTGTGGCGTAGTTGACGTTCGGGGAGTCAATTGGAACCCCTCTCCGGCATCAATCTAACATGCGCTAAAAAATTCAACCAAACCCAACTGCCTTTTGGCGGTGCCTTTGCCCGTGGTACACTTCACAAGACAAAGAAGCGAAGTACTGTGGAGGCGCTGGGCGCCTCTTTATTCTGTTTAGGGGGTACGCGATGGGGCTGATTCTGGAGAGCATCCGGCAACAGCAACTAAAGGAAAATCTGCCGGACATCTTTCCGGGAGACACGGTGAAGGTACACGCCCGTGTCGTCGAGGGCAACCGTGAGCGCATCCAGATTTTCGAGGGAACCGTCATCAAGGTTGCGCGCAGCGGTCCAGACAGGAACGTCACGGTGCGGCGTGTGGCCCATAGTATTGGGGTCGAGCGCACCTTTCTCGTGCACTCTCCCCGGGTGGCCAGGATTGAGGTTGTCCGACGGGGGGATGTCCGTCGAGCCCGCCTGTTCTATCTGCGTGATCGGGTCGGCAAGGCCACCCGTATCAAGGAAAAACGCAGGTAGGGGCGCCTGGGCCACCCGTTTTGGCGCAAGCGCCTCTACGACAGGGACAGTTCAAGTCGTGCGCGGCGGTTATGAGTAGTGTATCGCTCAGCTATGAAGCGTCGCTGCGAGCACAGGGCTACGGCAGGATTGCCGGCGTGGACGAGGTGGGCCGAGGTAGCTGGGCCGGGCCGGTAGTGGCAGCAGCGGTCGTCCTGCCGCTCCACTTGCCCAACATCGACGTTCTCTTGTCTTCCGTCGATGATTCCAAGAAATTGACGCCGGAGCAGCGGCAGGATGCCTTTCAACGGATTATGAATAGCGGCGCCTCGGTTGCCCTTGGCTGGTCATCCCATCATGTGGTGGATGCCGATGGCCTGGGAGCAGCCAATCAGCGGGCCTTGCAGCGGGCCGTACGAAACTTGCCGGTACCACCCCAAGCCCTGCTTGTCGACTACTTCCGGCTGCCCGATTGCTCCCTGGCTCAAGTTTGCCTGCCGCGAGGTGATAGCCTCTCGCTCTCGATCGCGGCCGCCTCCATCGTGGCCAAAGTCGTGCGCGACAGGTGGATGGTGACGTGCGATAGACGCTATCCCGTCTACGGATTCGCCTCACATAAGGGTTACGGCACTCGCGCCCATCAGGAAGCCCTGAAGCGCCATGGGCCGTGCGCGCTCCATCGCCGCAGCTTCGCGCCGGTGGCGGCATGGCGGGATTAACGTCGCTAGGCCGCTTCGGCGAGGCCTGGGCGGCTGGCTTACTCACGCGTCAGGGTTACCGGGTGGTGGAGCGCAACGTACGCTTCCGCGAGGGCGAGATCGACCTGATCGCCTACGACGGCGACGAACTCGTGTTTGTGGAGGTGAAATGCCGCCGCTCGCGTCGCTTTGGCCCGCCGGTTGACGCTATCACACCAATCCGCTTCGCTCGCCTGGCAACCGCAATTCAGCTCTATCTGGCCGATCGCGGGTTATCTCCAGACCGCTACCGGGTGGACGTGGTAGCCGTGGAGGTAGCCCCTGGCGGGCGGGTGGCGCACTGGGAACTACTTCGCGCGGTTGAGTCTCCCGCGCGCTAGTGGTCCTTCATGGCTGATGTGATGGATAGAGTCGCTTGAGCGTAATGCAGGCATCAGTGGTCATAAAGGGCCAGTTCACCGCTGCCGACGTGTCGATGCGCTCCTACTCCCAGTCAGCGACCTCTGCCGTGAACATCTGGGCATCGGGGATGCGACGGTCCAAGCACTGGCTCGACAGGATCGCCAACTCGATTGCTGTCATATCCAACGGTGATCCATGTTTACGAAACCGGAACCTTGTCCCGTGGACCAGACTGGTTCGCCAGGAGGCGGGGCGTCCAGCGATTCTGTCTCGATGGTGGCGCGCTGAAGGCTGGGGCAGCCGGTCGTGCCTCCTCCTTACCATCGAGCCAGCCGTGCCCGTTCTCCCATGTCGGTCGCCCCTTCACCCCCCTCGATCACCGCTCGGTGTCAGACGGCGCCCGACGGTTGGGCGACTCACCACCCACGATGGTTGGCCTTCAGGTGGGCACGGAGGCGCCCGCTTGCGAACTCCTCGCTAGAATCTTTATCGACCGTGGCGATCGCGCCCTCCAAGCGCGTAACGGGCGACAAGATCGACTGTGAGTGTGATCATGCTGGTTGCGACGGAATTAGGGGCGACGGGCCGATGGGGGCGTGCTCCGGGAATGAAAGCTGGGTCTTGTTGGAGCGAAGCAAGTATCAAGAAACCGCCGGCACCAAAATGCCGGCGGCTCGTGAGAGGGGCATCTGGCGTTCCCGGACCGCGCCCTTGGCGCTTCGCTTAGCGGGCGCTATTGTCGGCGGTCTCGTCATCGCGACTCGTCGTATAGCTCCACAGCGCGAACACAATAATGGCGATACCGGTGATGATGTCAACTCGCGTAGGTCGCACCCGAGCTGAGTACTGCAGGACAAATGGCGCCACGATGAGCCAGATGCCCGGGAGCACCGAGAGACCGCTGATCATGCTGTTCAACGCGCCGGATCGGTAATTGCCGAAGACGCGTGTTGCGGCCATGCTGGTGACCAATGCACCGATGATCATCTCATTTGCATGCGCCTTGGGAGCGTAGCTCGCGTAGGTGAGAGCAAATGGGGCGATAATCAAAAACAATCCGGCGTAAAGATTCGCCCAACTCGCCAGGATGAACTGTGTCCCTTTGGCGCCGATATCCGCTCAACCTGATGCGTAGCCATCTGCTGAGTTGCCGAGACGGTCGGACACCAGCCGGCTATCCGTTACCTGCGAGGCCGAGAGCGCAACAGCACCTCTGCTGTTGGAGCCTTCCCTTTCTGAGCGACTACCTGTTTCGACTTCTTGATCTTTAGCCATGCTATTGCCCCTTCTGTTCCACAAAATATTCGGATGGTCACTCTCTCTTATCTTGGCAAGTTGTGTGCCATCACGTAAGTTCCGTCTGTTGCAGATGATGGCGGAGTCGGTTCCTGTCGGGGAAGGCACGTGTCCAATTGATCGTCCCTGAGCTGTCTGTGGGGCTGGTGTCGCCTACTCGGGCAGAGGCACGATGACTTTCAGTGGCACGGTCTATGCATTGATTCCACTCATCACGGCGCGACGCAGGTGTCCCAATGTCACAACGAAGAGGAGGGTGGCGTGAGCTTGATTGAGACCTTACTCGGTGGGGGTCAGCAGCAGGCTGACTACAAGAACTTCGCAAGTCGATACGATAATGGACATCCAGCTGAAGGATATTCGGACGAAGAGGCCCTGAACCGACACCAAGAGGTCGCGGCCGAGGTTCCACATGACGACTACTTGCAAGCGGCTCACGCGGCGTTCGATCGCTTGTCCCCGGAGGAGCGTGTACAGTTTGGCCAGCACCTGCAGCAGCAAATGCAGCAACAACAGATACCTCCTCCCGATCTCAACCGAGATGACATCGACGACCGCTTGCACGATTCAGGCACCCTGGCGCAGATGGTCACTCACTTGCAACGACAGCAACCTGGAATGCTGGGTATGGTCCTTGGCGGTCCGATGGTGATTGGCGGGGGCCGGATGATGATGGGCAGCATGGGCGGAGGTGGAATGATGGGAAGCGGCGGGGGCGTTGGCAGCATCTTGGGCAATCCCCTGGCGAAGGCCGCGCTGGGAGGTATCGCCCGCTTCGCGTTCAAGCGTATTACGGGGCATTGATGGACAGTCGTATCCGGTAGGACAACGGCCACACCGACCCTCAAGCCACGCCTGAATCACTGGAGCGGACTACGTGTCGGTCGACGTGGTGCATCGACCCGAGAGCAGTTTGGAGTTCGCATTGACGATGATTTTCGGTAACCGTTGATATTGGTATGCGCATGGATTCCGTTCATCTCCTACACTCGAACGCTCGGTCTCCCGGGCCACGCGCATTGCCACAGGTCCGACCCCGCGTCGCATTACCGGCGAAAGGCCACTAGCCTTTCAGTTACCTGGCGGCGGCGGATACTCGATATCCCGCAGCGTCTGTACCAGGCCTGGAAGGGACAGAGCATGCCAGTCTTTGGTGAGGATGTAGCCCGGCGTTGGATTGCCGAGATGATTGGTTCCGTTCACCGCCCAAAACCCCCAACTGATTTCCGGGTGCTGCTTTAGATACCGCATCAAGAACCCGAACCATTGTCCCTCCGATCCCGCCGTTTGGTCCTGGAGGCACGCCATGGTGTTGCCGCAGGTGCCGAATTCGCCGATGAAGATGGGCGTTTCCCGATTGGACGCCAGGTGCTCCAGGAAGCCCCAGTGCTGGTCCCAGATCGCAGCAAGGCCGGCATATGTCATGTGCGGGCCGAAAAAGGGCATCTGCCACTTGAGGGGACCGTATTCGTGTGGTGAGTAAACCAGTTGATGCGAAACGCTCAATCGGACCGGATAGCGCAGGGCCGGGTACAGAATACCGCCCCACCAGTAGGACTCGACTCCGCCCGGCCAGGCGGTGTTGGGGTATTGCTGAATGCCCTCTACAAAGATCAGAAGGTGCGGATTGATCGACAGCACCGCGTTACCGCCTCGTGCGGCGGCGAGCCGCCAATCGGTGGCGGCGCTTTCAACGCCATGGTAGGGCCCCCACGTCGCACCTTGATGCAGGTACGATTGCACCGACCATGGCCCGGGTGGCCCCGTATGCGGCTCGTTGCGTAGATCCACCCCGATCACGGTAGCGTTCCCCTGGTAGCGGGTCACCAGCGTCCGCCAGTCCTGAATCCAGGCTGACTCAGGATAGGCCGGCGTATACCACAGCCCGTTGGTCTCCGGTTGAGTACCGACCTCGGAGCGGCCGTCATTGAGGATGATGCGCAGGCGGTGCTGACCTGCCGCGTCGATGATTCTATCCAGCAGGTCGAGGGCGTGGAGGCCCCTCAAGGTCGGGTTGGCGTCGAGATGATCCGTCACAGTGGGATTCTCTTCTACCAGCTGGTTTGAAAACGGTAACCGGATGGTATTGAAGCCGAGATCCTTGATTCGAGTCAGGATTGCATCGAGCGGCTGTATGTCCAGCCCAGCTGGAACGAACCACTGGTTCTCCATCCCGAACCAGTTGACCGCGGCAATCCGTACCGGATGGCCAGCGGAGTCGACAATGCGATTACCCGCCGTGTGCCAGTAGTCCGGTGTCTGAGCCTGGTCGGCAGAGACATTCGTTATCGTGTGCTGGGCGAGCGACGGGTACTGCACCAACTGGGGCGTAGCTGTCAATCCCCCGACGCCACCCCGGTTCCAGACCGCAATCGCCAGCAGATTGTCGCCGCTTGGTTTGAGGATGCCGGATGGGAGATAGAAGAGGTGCTGCGGCCCCTTTTGCTCCCAGTATCGTCCCACCAACCACCCGTTGAGCCAGATGGTTGCTGTATCACTCACATGCGGGATCAGCAGGCCCATCGGCGCCTGAATGCCAGACGGGACAGCGAGACGAAAATGAGTTCGGTACCAGCCAATCGGAGCCGCCTGGTCCCGTGCCTGCCAGTTGTCCGGAGTCGTTATGGTGCTCCAGAATCGATCGTCGAACGCGGGTCGATACCAGCCCTGTCGCTCTCCAAACAACCCGCTGGCATTCATCAGACCTCGCTCCGTATCGCCCGGCTGTTCACCGCCCGTGGCTCCCTGGATGCGCCAGGTAATGGGTGTGGGCGAGTCATTCATAGTTGCGCTCAGGATGCCTTGTGGGCTCTGCGCGACCGGTCCTGCCAACCATCCCTCGTCGTGCCCGAGGCTCTCTGTCAGCACGGATAGGACATTATCCTGAGCTGGCCGCAAAACTCCTGGGGGAAACGCAAAGGAGTGGGGCGCCGCGTATGGGTGCGGCGGGTCGGCCAGCGACTCATCGCCGCTCCCCAAGTACACACCGTTCAGGTAGACGCTATAGCTTTGCCGAGCCTCCAGCGTGATGCCGGACTCGGCGCCCGTCGCCGTGAAATGACCGCGATACCAGACATACCCATAGTGGAAGCCATAGTCGTCCATCAGCAGGGTGGACGTTAGCGGTACATTCGGATTGGTGGTGCTCGTGTGATTGGCCAGCTGCCACGAGGAGTCATCGAAGTTTGGGGCAGTCTCCGGCGCCTCGGCGCTGAACTTCCAGGACGTCAGCTTTGGTAAGACGAGAGCAGATGCGCCGAGGAGCGTGCCGAGGAGTGTGGTGCCCATGACCGCGTCCGGCGTGGCGGTCGATTCACCGTTCACCATTTCGGTAGTCGTGGCTGGCGCACCATAGCTCCGAACCTCGCGTGGTTTCGACAGCCAGACCCGGTCAGTGGAACTGTCTGGACTTACCAAATCCGGGCCGGAGAGCAAGATCTTACCCGATTGCCAGAAACGCGACGCTGCTTGCGACGACGTAATCAAGATTCGCAACACGCCGCTGGTTGTCGTGATCGCGACGGTTCGTGACTCGGAGGTGTGAGAGTAGTTGAGCCGAAGTTCCTGATTGGTACGCGTCACCTTGACTCCCGCGTTATGGATCACGGTAGTGGGCGACGTTGGCAGGACGAAGTCGGCTTCGCCGGCGGTGCCGGAGGGACCGTAGAGCACCAAATAGTGACCCTGGGCGGTCACGCTGTCGGTGAGAACCTGCGAGGTGCTGTAATTCAAATGCATCGGACCGACATCGACATTCGCGGTCAACAGTGCCGCTCCATGACCCGGCACGGTTATCGCCGTGCCTTGCCGCTGTGGCACGCTGTAGAGCTTGCCCTGAACCGTCAGATTGAGCCGGGTATCAACCGGAGCCCCGGCGTCGCCGTGGCGGAGAAAGACAAACAGTTGCCCCGACGGGCCAACACGAGAATGAACGACCACCTGCGGATTGGTGGTGGTGGCAGCAGCGGGGGCGGCATCGGCGCCCGCCAGCTCCGGCCCGTACGACTGCAAAAACATACCCAGCCGGTGCGCGGCATAGTAGGCGGGACGGAGTGCTCCCGACTCGGCTATCGGCGCGCCATAGTCGTAGGAGGTATACACCGCGGGCTCACTCATATACCCCCAGGAGGTGCCGCCCACGAACATGTAGGTATTCAAGACTGACGTGCCCTGGGCCATGGCGGACTCATCGAGAGCGGTGAGCCAATCCCCGTCGAGTGTTTTGGCTACCTGATCGTAGCCGACGCCACCCCAGGGATCGAAGGCTCCGCCCTGCAGTTCTGAGACAAACATGGGAGTCGCGATCTTCAGCGTGGAGCGGAGTGCGCTTTCCCAGGTATCTATGCCGTGAAAGTGCTCGTCGTACCATTGGTGGCAGCACGCGAAGCCATACGGATAGCTGTCGTACGCATACAAGTCGACTACCTTGCTCCAGTCGCCTTTAAACCAGTAGTCGTTGTGAAAGATCGGCACCGTGATGCCGTCGGCGTGGGCCCAGTCAATCAGGTGTTGCATGTACTGTTGCGATCCTTGATCCTGGCTATACTCGTTCTCGACCTGCAGCATCAACACTGATCCGCCGTTGGTGATCTGATGACGAGCAACGATTGGAACGATATGGTCGTACCACTCCTTGGCATACTGTTCATACAGCGGCGAGTCCTGCGCCTGAGCCAGCTGACCATTCCAGCCTTGAGAGCGCGGAAAGAGGGGCTTGGACAACAGCCAGCCAGGTAAGCCGCCCGCATCCGCCTCCCCGTTCATGTACGGCCCCACGCGCGCCAGCACGTAGAGTCCGAGACGATCCGCCATGGTCAGCAGCCGATCGACGTCTCGGACACCGGTAAAGTCGTACGTTCCCGGCGCGTTGGAGTGGTATTGCCAGTCGAAATAGATGGAAACCGCGTTCAGTCCCGCCGCTTTCATCTTGAGCAGCCGGTCCTGCCACTGATCGGGCGACGGCAAGCGCCAATAGTGGAATTCGCCGCTGAACAAGAACACGCGGCGGCCATCGATCAGCAGACTGTGCGAATCCCACGTCACTTTGTGCTGGTCATTTGCCTGGGCCCGGACCGGTGGGGGTGACGCCGGCAGAACGGAGAGCAGCGTGAGAATGAAGGCCAACGCCGTCAAGCGCCTGGCCCAGTGCGAGCTAAGAAAAGTCAATACAGTCCTTGCAGGAGTGACGGCGCTACGCGCCAAGTACGGTTGTACCACGCTGCCGAGGTAGGGTGCAACCAGCGCGGCTATTCAAGCAGGGAGCGCCGTTGACAGCGGTCTCGGAATCTCCTAAGCTGGTCCTAACCACTGGTCGCCTCCCCACTGACATGCCAGCCACCACGCAGCCGAGACACGTTTATCACGGGAGGCATCGCATGAACATCGGTCGTCTTTGCTCGATTGAGGGAAGCAGTCAGTCGGATTCCCATCAGCGCGGGTCGGAATACCTGAAAGCGATTTGCACCAGATACCAGGGCATGGGCTTCAGTGCGCACACCGAGTGGATCGGCGAACAGATGATTGGCGCACTTCGTTTGCTGTTGAAAGACACGAACTGCACCGAGGAAGAACGACGCGCTGTGGACCGCTTTCTCGATCTGGCGGCATATGAGCAAGCGGGGACGGTGCACTAAGGACGCGCTAATCGCTTTGTTCGCTTGTTCTGATACATGCGTGCGTCGGCGGCGGCAACTAAGTGGGCTGCATCGGCGCCATCCGTGGGGCAGCGGGCCACACCCACGCTGGTCGATACATCAATGCCCATGGAAAGAGCCATTCCAGTAATGGCATCTGCAATACGCGTACTGAGCCCGCTATCTGTTTCACCCGCGCCCGCCAGCAGCAGGGCAAACTCGTCTCCGCCGTATCGGCCCGCGAAGTCGTACGGTCGAAGGACGCGCTGCAACGCATCGCCCACCGTGCGAATCACCTGATCGCCTTTGGCATGCCCGAATCGATCGTTGAGTCCCTTGAGGTTGTCCAGGTCAATAAACACGACGGCGAAGGAACTGCCGGTTCGTTTGCTCAGGGCAACTTCACGTTCGAGCACCTCTTCGAAGGCGCGCCGGTTGGGCAACCCCGACACCAGGTCATATGACGCGTGCCGGCTGTATTGCAACAAATGGCCGATATGCTTGGCCACCGCGTCGGCCAGCGACATATCGTCTGCCGCGAACTGCCGGCCGCCCCACCGATCGGTAATATTCAGCGCCCCTTCAATGCCACGGTCGGAGACCACCGGGGTACTCACGAAGGTCTGCGCGCCATGGGCGCCGAAGAGAGAAATGCCCTTCTCCACGACCAGGCCGGCAATGCCCTTGCCAATCTGGACGCGAATGTCGGGCACCAGCGATGAATCCAGTCCCACCGCGGCGGCCACAAAGAGAACCGGCTCGTTGCCGTGACGCAACAGCAGGCTGGCGCGGCCCGCTTGAAGCAACCGTACCCCGGTCGAAAACGCGGACCGCACTGGAGACATTGCCGCGCCGTTACCGTTCAGCATGGTTTCGCTAGCAATCACTCACCCTGCTCGCTGCAACGTTAAACCGCCTCTAGCAGCCAGCCGAAGCCAGGATGCAGCACGGTACCAACTGTCTCCCCCAGGCGACAGCCGCCGAGGTGGTCCGTCCGGCGTCACGCCCGTCCCATCATAAACCATCCTCTTGAAAGGTCCGGGAAATGTCCGGTGACAGACGTGCGGGGTGAAGTAGGCAGTTCCCGAACCTGGAGACCGCATGCACGCTCAGTGTCGAGTCCCGGTGTACGGCCGCGCGGTACACCAAGGTCCAGTCGTAACCCGCAAATACCAGTGAACTCGTGGCGGGATCGCACCGGTGACACGTTGCAAAGAGTCGATGACCCATATCGCACAGTATGTCAGCCCGGGGTGAACTAATCAACGTCATGTGTCCGTTCTCAGCACCGGCTCTTTTTATCTCTGCAGCGATGGCCGTCTCACCTCCCTTGATTGGGCGAACCTTACCGGTTAACGCTTTCGCGCTACCGGGCGTCTCCGCGACTTGACGCGCTATTTCGTTGGGTAAACGAAGCATACGGGCCTGCTCGTTGTAATCAGGATTTCTCGCCTGGATGACGCCACTCACAAGTCCAGGCATCGAGGGTTAGTGCCCGGCTGAGGTGGCGTACAAACGGCGCGGTACGGCGCAGCGTCGGGCGAAATCCGTTCGACTGGGGCGGATGGGGAATTGCGGTCGTTGACGATGAGCCAGACGGCCAGTGCGACCATGGCGATCACGCTGATCTGGAGTGGCACAGCGTCAACGAGCCGCCCCCCGACGAGTGTCGCGGTGTAGCCAGCGGCAAGTATTCCCATAAGGCCGTAGGCAGGGCGTATTCGGATCGAGAGGGCCACGGCAGCCGGCAATACTAGCACCGTCAAGTCGTGAATCAATACATGTGGACTGTACAGGAGGCAAACGAGGGCGGCCAGCGCCAACGGCACTTCGATCGGGGATCGATGCCTGGCCACCCAGGTAAGCGCCGCAAGAGAACTCGCCGACAGCATGACGCCAGCTATGCTGCCCGCGGAGCCGGGGAGCAGCAGCTCGGCGAAGCCCCTGAGGCTGTGGTTCCATTGGGGGCCGTAACCGAACTGGTTATTCCACTGTGTCGCCTTGAATAAGGTCTGCACGTATCCGGCGACCAGGGAAGGGCCGCCCACCAACAAGGGGGCGATGGCAATCACCAGGGCCACAATGAGAAAGGCGCCCAGTGCGCGCCACCGACGGCGAACCGCAAAGACCAATAAGATCGGAATGACATACGGAGGCTTGATCAGCACCAGGGCGAGGACTCCGCCAGCGAGTTCGTCGCGTCCCGATCGCGCTGCGAGGAAACACCCGGAGAGCGCGGCCGCGAGCAGAATTGAGGTCTGCCCCTGGGCCATGGCGATGAACACGGGGAGAAATGAGAGGCCCGCCGCCCAGAACAGCAGCGCTTCGCCGCCTGAGAGTCGAGCTAGCCGTTGTAGAGCGGCCAGACACAGGACTAGCAGGAGACAGTTGATAGCCAACCATACGAGGTAAGCGACCTGAAATGGCAAAGCGGCGAGCGGTGTGAGCGCGACGGCCAAGAATGGCGGATAGACATACGGCAGGACACCATTGCGCACCACCAGTGGGTGCACGAGCTGACGTTCGAACTCGCCCAGAGCGTTAAAGTCGTAAAGCCGGTCCGCGTGGCCGTGGAGGACCAGGTTCGATCCGCTGTAATAGGAGACGAAGTCTGTGTGCTTGGAACCAGCGTCGTCCTGACCAAGCATGGCGATGTAGCTCCCGATGAGTGCGAGGGTAAGTGCAACGCAGAGCGCTGTGGCGGCGCGGCGAAAGAGCCGACCAGAGAACAGGGGAGTTGTCCGGTTTGTGGCAACAGGCCCGAAGTTCATTGATCTGACCATGGTGCTGACCGCGACACGCGTATGTCTGCAGCGCCACGGCACAGGACGCAGCTATCTCGCATAGCCTTCACGAGGCCTCCAATTGCAACTCACAAGCGGGCTGAGCGGGCACGCGACTGGGCGCGACGCGTACCAGCCAGAGCAGTCTTGCTACCAGAATGCCGGCCACAACGAGAAGTGGGCCCAGGCTTGCAAATGCGGTGAGACCCAACAAGAAGCCCCAGTTGACCTCAATCTTGCCATGGACCAGCTGCGGCAGAACCTCGTTTAGCAGCGGATTGTGGTCGCTGAAATTGAATCCTCCGCCGTTGCCGGACGCCATGGTGAGGAACGTGATGCCGACGGAAAGGGTTCCCAGGACCAAGAAAGCCACGCGAAACATGAGACTCCGCAGTCCGAACGCGATGGGGACGATCATAAATGGCAGCATCGGTATGAGATGGCGTGAGGCCACACTTCAACCGCCCGCCCAGCCGTTCTGATCGATGCCGCGAGATGCATCCATGAGGAAATACAGCACGACCACCGCGGCGCAGAGCGCCCACTCGGCTCGCAGCGATCGGTGCCGCCACATGAACGCAAGGCCGACGAAGAACAGAAGAAGCACGGGACTCACGACGAAGAGACCGCGGTATGTGCCGAACGTTATCTGCCAGAGAGAATTCAACGACGGCGCCTGAATTCCGTACGATGACGGATTAGCGAGCCCCAGCGCCGTGCCGGTGATGTGGCTGTGATACATGATCGAATGCACGTACATGTACCCGGTCGCAAACGGCTTTCTGAATGCAGCCAGGTTGTACGCCACGTTCAGGCCCGCTGCCGGAACTGCTCCGCACGCGAAGGCTGCCACGCTCCGCACTCGGTCTTGAGCCACGACACAAAGGTAAATGGCCAGCAGACCGGCTATCAGGACCGTTGGAAACTCGCAGATCACTGCGTAGCCGGCAAGAAGACCGGCCAGGGCTGTGAGCTTGAGTGCCTGGTTGGAAGGAGCGCGATCCCGTATCTTGGTGAACAGGAGGAGGAAGGAACAGAACAGCAGGACGGCGGCGAACTGGTGGCTAAAGAACCAGGAGGAATACGGATATGCAAGAGTTCCAAGCGAATACGCCACGGTAACCAGCACGGCCCAGCCAGCAGTGACAAAACGCATCAGGAACAGCCAGAGGAGTACTGCGAGTGCGGCCGACGGCAATATCACGAGCAAGTAAGTAATGGCGTATCGCAAGTACACCGTATCACGCGGGATTGCGTAGTGGGTATTTCCGCTGGCCTCGTATTGCCGAATCTTATGGCTGGGGAAGAACATGCGCAAGGCGCCGTACACAGGAATCGCCAACAACGAGAGCCCCGGTGCCTTGTCGCTGTAGTAATGTCCGGTCAGCAGCGATTCGTCGCCGAGTCGTCGATGGTACGCATCGATCGACAAGGTCTGGTGGTCGACGACACTGGCGGCCACATACAGGTGACTCTCAGCGTTGAAATTTGGGGTGCTCGAGATGAAATAGGCATATGCCAGGACGATGAGCCAGAAAAGGGCGAAGCCCGTTCGCTGCTTCCGCGTGCTGGGTGTTCGCTTGCTACGGTCGAATCTGTCGCGCAATCTCATATCGAACTTTGTTGTATCCTTCGGTTTCTCCGCATCCAGGCAGACCCGCGCGTAGCACGGTAGCCGTACCTGTTTTCCCATCTGCAGCTAGAGCGTACCGAAGTTTTCGCCTGTCGACTATGGGAGGAAGTCCCGGAATACGAGGGTCTTTTAGCCCCCATGGGGTGCGAGACTACGGCGAATATGCAGATTTACGCACCTAGCGTCAGCGTCGGGTCTGCACCGCAAAACAGAGCGGGAGTGCATGGGAGTCGAACCCACCTGGGAACGCAATGGTGCGCCCCCACAACGGTTTTGAAGACCGCGCCCCTCACCAGAGAAGACGCACCCCCGCGTCAGTGTCTCAGCTTGCCGGCATCGTCGCCAAGCCAATTCAGCCGGGGTAGATCGAGGCAATAGTGATTGGGCGGCCTGAGGTATTAGACTGCGGCGTGCGTTATCTCGTCATCTCGGACATCCATGCCAATCTAGAGGCTCTGGAGGCAGTACTGGCTGCCGCCGGGGAATTCGACGGCTGTCTATGCCTGGGAGACTTGATCGGGTATGGACCCAATCCAAACGAGTGCGTGGAACGCGTTCTCGCTCTGCCGACGTTGACCTGCCTGATCGGCAATCACGACATGGCCGCGTTGGGCCGGATCGATGCCGCGATGTTCAACGGCGCGGCGCGAGCCGCTCTGGAGTGGACCGCGCGCATCCTTGACCCGGCAGTACGCGAGGCTTTGCTCGCTCTTGAGCCAAGTGTTCGGGGTGAGAGCTACACGTTTGCGCACGGCAGCCCACGCGACCCGGTGTGGGAATATCTCGAGGAGGGGCGGCAAGGTCCGCCCAATTTTTCTTTGTTTGATGCACCCACGTGCTTTGTCGGTCACACCCATGTGCCTCGGGTCTTCGTGCAGGAATCCGAGCGGGTATCGCAGTCAGTGGTCCAGCTAGGGAAACCCAATGATGTGGTGCAGCTGCACGATGGCAAACGCCGTATCGTGAACCCGGGGGGAGCGGGCCAGCCCAGAGACGGCAACCCACAGGCGGCCTATGCGCTGTTGGATGCGAGCAGCGGCGAATTTACCTTCCGCCGGGTCCCCTACGACGTCAGCCTGACTCAGCAAAAAATCCAGGAGGCAGGTTTGCCACCGGTGCTCGCGTCGCGGTTACCTCTTGGCCTCTAGTTGCAGGTAGCTGCCGTTTCGGGGCGAGCTACGGGGGCGGACTAACCGCGGGCGGCGGACCAGGCTGAACGCCCGGCACAGGTTGCTGTGGGGCTGGCTGTTGCGGCGCCGGTTGCGGCTGTGGGGTCGGCTGTTGCGGAGCCGGCTGCTGCTGCGGTGCGGGTGGTTGCGGCACCGGTTGCGGCTGTGGCGTGGGCGTTTGCGGCGCAGGCTGTTGCGTAACTGGCGCTTGGGGCGCTGCTGCAGGAGGCGCGGTTGGCAGCGGCGCGGCAGGTATGGCGGGCGCGACCGGCGCCGCCGGATCAGAATTTGCCACCGGCGCCTGATACGGCGTGTTCTGCTGCGGGACCGGAAGCGCCGTATTGTACGTACCAACCGAGCAGTAGGGCACAATGCCCGCAAAGATGTCGTAGCCCATGGTCGAATACGCGGTGTAGGCGCCTGGCTGCCGGCAGGATGCCCCAGACATAATGCCGGGCGGTTGCCAGAACGGCTTCGGTGGCAATTTATATGCGTTGAGGGCTGTCAACATGAAGTCGTGCCAGATCGGCGCGGCGCCAGTAACGCCGGTAGTGCCGACCATCGGTGAGTTATCAGCGTTACCAACCCAGACGCCAGTGACAATGTCAGGGGTGTATCCCACCGTCCAGTTATCGGTGTAGCCGTTGGTGGTTCCGGTCTTGGCACCGGCTGGTCGCCCTAGATACAGTGGGCTAGTCAGTCCGAATTCACAGACGACCTGACAGCGAGACGCGTTGTCGGACAGCACGTTGTTCATCAAATAGGTGTACTCCGGCTGCTTGATGACATGCACCGATTTCGGCCCATCGTGATACGCGTCGTACAGCAGCTTGTGCGTATTGCGATCAAATACCTTCCAGATAGCAATCGGCGGCGCGGTATAGCCGTTGGTGGCGAAGACGCCATAGGCGCTGGTCTCCTCGACCAGACGGACGCCGCGTTCCAACCCGCCAAGCGTCAAAGAATAGCCACAACAATGCGGATTGTCATTGTTGAAACTGGTGAGGCCCATACTGACGGCCTGGTCTCGAATAGCCAGCAGGCCCTTTTGACTCTGATTCGCGTTAAATTGCTCAACCTTCACCGCCGGAATGTTGAGTGAATTCTGCAACGCGGTGCGCAGCGTCACCGTCCCGTGCCAACTGAGGTCATAATCCCGCGGCTCGTACCAGCCGCCGTCCGCCGGGTTGCCGGCATCCGGTATGGCAAGGGGAGCATCGAGTACCGTGGTCGCTGGTGCCAGTCCGTTCTCAAAACCAAGAATGTAGTTAAACGGCTTGAAGGAGGAACCGGGCTGGCGGGGGCGGTCCGCCATGTTGATCTGGCCGCTAATTGCCACGTTGTGGTAATCCGCACTACCCACCATGGCCCGAATGAAACCATAGCAGCAGGTAGGCCCCAGCCCGTCGTGCACGTCGATATGTTGGCGTAGATCCTCCGACACGAGCGCGCCATCGGTTACGTGGTATGCGCCCAGTTGCCCGATCTGGTTTTTCACGATGTGCTCGGCAGCGTGCTGCAGCTTCGGGTCGAGGGTGGTCCAGACATCCAGGCCGTCGTACAAACGACCGTGTAGATTTTTGTTGGTGATGGACAGGGCCTGAAGCTGGTCGATCGCATACTGAACGAAATGTGGGCTGTGTTTCAGCGTGATTGGCGGAGAAAACTTCCAGCCTCGCACTTCTTTGCTGTTCATAAGTTGGCTGATCAATTGCTCCTCCGGCAGCTGTTGCGGATTCGCCAAGTATCCGTGCTGATACTCGAGGTGCAGCACGTGGACCATGCGCGCTTTAGCTGCCGGAAGGTTGTTTACCGGGTTGTACAGCTCGGGAGCCTCGGGCAACCCCGCTAGAAATGCGCACTGCAAAGGGTCGAGGTGCCAGACGCCGGTATGGAAATAGGTCTTGGCCGCGGCCTGCGCGCCGATGGACAGGTTCCCGTAGGGCACGCTGTTGAGATAGTAAAAAAGAATCTGCTGCTTCGTGTACTTCTGTGTGAGTTCGGTAGCCAGGACGATCTCCTCCGCCTTCCGTCCAAGGGAAGGGGAGGGATCCAGCATGTACTCTTTCACGAGTTGCTGGGTGATCGTGCTGCCGCCCGACACGATATGACCCTGCGTATAGTTGTCGATCCCGGCTCGCACGATACTGAGCGGATCGAAGCCCAGGTTGTTGTAGAAGGTCGCGTCCTCGGTGGCGATGGTTGCGTTCTGCAAATCGACTGGGATGCCGGGGGAATCCCAGCCCGCCAGCCACGACTGGTTGCGCGCTCGATAGTACGAAGTCCGATGGCTGGGATCTCTGATCGGCTCGACCACGCGCTTGCCTCCACCCTTTCGTTGCAGGTCGGCCATGTCATACAGTTGACGGCCGGTAGAGTCGCGAATGATGGTGTTCTGGAATTCGAAGCGCTGCTTGAAATTCTTGAGTGTGGGCAGATTCTGCCCATAGAAGAAGATGGTGGCGGCACTGGCTCCGGACGTGACCATAGTGATCGCGACCAGCCCAACCAGGAAGAACTTGAGAAGTGGGTGGGATTTGACGCGCGCGTGGCCATTCACGGCCCGGAAGGAGGCGCGGCGGCGAAGTGCTCGGGATGCCATATCCGTCGATTATGACGTACTCGCAGCAGGATAGTCCACCGCACGCCGTTATGATGAAAGTCGAATATAGAAAGGGAGAAGGCCGATGTCGCGCAGTGTCTACGTTACCCGTATGATTCCCCAACCGGGAATCGATATGCTCCGAGCGCACGTTGACGTCGAAGTGAACGAGTCAGATGAGCCGCTCTCCTCGGACGAGTTGCGTCGTCGTGCTGGGTCGCACGATGCCCTCGTCACATTGCTTACCGACAAGATCGACAGCGCGGTGCTGCGAAGCGGTGCGGGGTCTTTAAAAATTGTGGCCAATGTAGCGGTGGGGTACGACAACATCGATGTGCCGGCCGCTACCGCCTCCGGCATCATGGTGAGTAATACGCCAGGGGTATTGACCGAGACGACGGCCGACTTCGCCTGGGCCATGCTGATGAGTGTGACGCGGCGAATCCCCGAAGCTCAGTCATTTCTGCGAGCGGGCAAATATCAAGGTTGGGGCATCATGATGATGCTCGGCGAGGACATCCACGGGAAGACGCTCGGTATCGCCGGATTCGGCCGGATCGGGCAGGCGGTGGCACAGCGCGCTACCGGATTCGGCATGAAGATTCTGTATTACGATCCCGTCGTTCAGGCGGAGGATGCTGCCCGCCGGCTCAACGCCAGCAGCGTGGACCTCAACACACTGCTCCGCGAGAGTGATTTTGTAAGCGTACACACGCCTTTGACTCCCGAAACGCGCCACATGATCGGCAAGGAGCAGTTGGACCTGATGAAAGATACCGCATATCTCATCAACACCTCTCGCGGGCCGGTGATAGATGAGGCAGCTCTCGCCGGCGCGCTCAAGTCGAATCGGATCAGGGGAGCCGCGCTCGATGTCTTTGAGAATGAGCCGGAGGTCCACCCCGAACTGCTTCACCTCGACAATGCCGTTATCACGCCACACATTGCCTCGGCATCGGTCGCCACCCGAAGTCGCATGGCTACCGTGGCGGCCGAGAACGTAATCGCAGCCCTCAACGGACAGCGACCGCCGAACCTGGTCAACGAAGAGCTGGCGAACGGCTGACTATCGGTGCCGAGCCGCCGGCTCTATCGCGCTTGTGCTCGGCTTCTGCTTTCCATGGCTTGCTTCACGCGCTCGAGGGCCTTTTCCAGGTTCTCATACGAGTTCGCGTACGAGAGCCGTAAGTAGCCCTCGCCGTTGGCGCCAAATGCCGTCCCTGAAAGAGCCGCGACCCCTGCCTCGTAGAGCAGAATATCCGCCACCTCCCGTGACGTCATCCCAGTCCCCGCGATGTTAGGAAAGGCGTAGAAGGCTCCGTCGGGCATCGTGCAGCGGAACCCTTCAATGTCATTGAGACCTCCAACCACGAGATCGCGCCTCCGGCGAAACTCGGCTACCATGCTGTCCACCGATTCCTGCGGCCCCGTTAGGGCTTCTACTCCAGCCAACTGGGTGAAGGTGGCGGTGCATGAATTACAGTTCGTTACCAGGCGAGACACATGGGGGGCCAGCCACTCGGGCATCAGGCCATAGCCCAGCCGCCATCCAGTCATCGCGTAGGTCTTGGAAAATCCGTCGAGAATGCAGGTGCGCTCACCCATACCTGGAAGCGTTGCGATGCTCGTAAAGGTTCCATCGTACAGAATCCGGGAGTAGATCTCGTCGGCAAGCACAAAAACGTCGTGACGCACTGCTACCGACGCGATACGTTCGAGATCTTCAACGCTTATACTGCAGCCGACCGGATTGGACGGCGCATTCAATGTGATGAGCTTGGTACGTTCGCTGACCTGTCGTACCAGTGAGTCAACGTCCCAGCGGAATCTGTCGCCGTCCTCGATGAAGCCGATAGGAATCCGCCTGGCGCCCAGAAAGTCGATCATCGACTCATAAATCGGGAAACCGGGATTCGGGTAAGCGACCTCATCGCCTTCCTCGATCAGGGCCATCATCAGGTAAAACATAACGGGCTTGCCGCCCGGGGTTACCACGACATTTGCCGGCGAGGCAGTCAGCCCTTTACGTTGCGACTGATCGACGGCGATGGCCGAGCGCAGTTCATCCACTCCGGCCGACGGCGTATAGTGCGTGGCGCCCGATTGAAGCGCGGCGGTGCCCGCCTCGACCACGTTACGCGGCGTATCGAAGTCCGGCTCGCCGATTTCTAGATGGATGATGTCCTGGCCTTGACGTTCCAGTTCCCGCGCCCGCGCCAGCACCTCGAATGCCGTCTCGGTGCCGAGCCTTCCCATGCGTCTGGCCAATTCCATTCTCATCTCCTTCCTTTGTGTAGCAGAGCCGTTGGCCCTGCCCTTCTCGATCCGGCACTCGCACCCGCAGTATATCCTTGAGGGCAGAAAGGGACAGTAGAAAGGTTAGGTGCGGGTGACGAGTAGAACGTCCGGCTGGCGCGTCGCAGCGGCGTCTGTAGTGCTGACGTGTGTGCTTGCAGCGTGCGGAGAGGGTAATGCAACCGTACTACCGACCGCGCAGCCAACCTCCATACCTACTTCGACGCCCACCCCAACCGCTGAAGTGGGTTTTCAGGTTCAGGTGACACCGATTACCATCCGGCGGCGGCCGACATCGACGCCTCGACCGCTCCCCACGGCCTTTACTGCCCCCGCTGGGCCGTTCCTACAGTTGGCGCCGGACGCCGGCCCACCGCTCAGTCGAAGCATAGGCATACGGGGAGGGCACTTTCCACCGGCTGCGACCGTGCAGATTATCTGGTCCCCAAACGGCAAAATATCTCCCCTGTCTTCTACCGCATACACGGATCGCCATGGCGGCCTTCGCGCCACGCTGTCCGTTCCAGCTTCGCCGCCTGGTCTGTACCGAGTACTGGCTGAGGTCAACGGAGTGCCGTACGCGCAGGCCAGTTACCACGTGATCTCAGGCGCCACCCTCCATGTATTGGGCGCCGGAGGAGATGTGCTGGTCATCTCAGGCAGGCGTTTTATCCCGGATGTCCGGCTGGTCCTGGTCGCATATCCCACCTTTGAAGCACACAAATATTTTGTGCTCGGCACGGTACAGAGCGATCGGCGCGGCGATTTTCGCTTATCAATGCCCACCAAGCGCCTTGGCCAAGGCCAGTATGTCTTGCGCGCCTTCTCCCAGAGCACTCTGGCGGCACAGATGGCAGAAACGTTCTTCGAAGTCGTGGTATAGGGTGGACCATCGGATCGAGGTTGGTGATCCTTTGATCTCCGCCGAACAGATTAAGCGGCGAGTACACGAGTTGGCGGCGTCGATCAACGCCGACTACGAGAGTTCGCCCCGCCCCCTCTCGGTGGTGGTGGTGCTGAAAGGCGCCTGCTTCTTCGCAATCGATCTCGTTCGCCACCTGACGCTGCACACCAGAATGGACTTTCTTCAAGCATCGTCGTACAACGGAATGGGTTCGACCGGCGAGGTGCGCCTGGTAAGTGACATTACGATGCCGATTGGGGGCACCGATGTTCTGATCGTGGAGGACATTGTGGACACGGGCCTGACCGCCTCATGGCTCAGTGGCCACCTGGCGAGCCATGCCGCGGCCAGCGTGCGCCTCTGCACGTTGCTCGACAAGCCCGCCGCACGTCGTGTGCCGGTCGAGATTCACTACTGCGGCTTCACGATTCCAGAGGCGTTCGTCCTGGGGTATGGGCTGGACTACGAGGAAGGATACCGGAACCTGCCCGGCATTCACGTCGCCCGTACTATACCCCAGGCGATAACACCTGACAGGTAGACATCGGTTGGCTGAGGTGCGCTTGGAATCAGGGAGTTGGCGAGCCAAATCGGTCGCTCATATAGTTGGGTTGAGGATGGATACTTGCTAGAGATCGGAGGCACGGATGTATAACGCGCCTGCCGCCGCGGAACGCGTGAGAGATGAGCTCCCGAACACTCCGTCGCGGATGCTGGCCTTGGTCAAAGCGGATCGAAGCGCCGGCGCGACCTTAGCAGAAGCCCCGGTCCCAACCTACGGTCCGGGAGATGTGCTGATTCGGGTGCGCGCCGCCTCCATTTGCGGCACAGACCTCCACATTTATGAGTGGGACGCCTGGGCGGCGGGACGCATCCGGCCGCCCCTTATTTTCGGGCACGAGTTCTGTGGCGACGTCGTCGCTGTCGGCGCCGAGGTGAACGCTATACGGGTCGGTGACTACGTGGCGGCTGAAAGCCACATCGTTTGCAACGAGTGTTACGAATGTCGTCATGGGCTCCAGCATATATGCCGCAGGGTCCAGATCGTCGGCGTCGATCGCCCGGGCGCCTTTGCAGAGTACGTGAGCATCCCGGCTCAGAATGCATGGCCCACCAATCGCCGTTTCCCGCCCCGCATTGCGACGATTCAAGAACCAATGGGGAACGCGGTACACGCAGCCCTGTCCGCTCCGCTGGCCGGCTCAACCGTCACCGTCTTTGGCGCCGGGCCGATAGGTCTCTTCGCCATACCGATCGCGCGGGCTTCCGGGGCCAAGAAAATAATCACCGTGGAGCCGAGTTCGTTCCGGCGAGGGCTAGCCGCCATCATGGGTTCGGACATCATCATCGATCCCCAGGAAGAGGCGGTGGTTCATCGCATTCTTGAGGAAACGCAGGGGGAAGGCCCGGACGTCGTCCTGGAAATGTCTGGCAACGCTCAGGCTATTTCACAGGGTTTGCGCGCCCTCCGATACGGCGGGTATGCCTCATTACTGGGCATCCCAGCTGGTCCGGTCGAGATGGATCTGGCCGATGGGGTCATATTCAAAGGCGCCACCGTGCAGGGAATAGCGGGCAGGCGTATGTTTGAGACGTGGTACCAAACCCGCGGTTTTCTGCAATCGGGAATGGACTTATCCCCCATCATTACGCACGAAATGCCACTCACGGATTTCGAGCGGGCGTTCGAGCTGGTGCGAAACGGCCAATCTGGCAAGGTCATACTGTATCCACAAGGACGTGACGCGGAAATCGATACCTAGTGGCCCTATCAATGGAAGGAGTACCAAGCGTGGCGGATACTGTCATGGCCTTTGTCGATCAGGAGCTAGAAGCGTTGCGCGAGAAAGGTCTCTTCCGCACGCTGAGAGAGCTGCAAGGCCCCCAGCAAGCGCGTTCCGTCTTCGACGGTCGCGAGGTAATTAACCTATCGTCAAACAACTATCTCGGCCTCACCACGCACCCACGTCTGGTCGAGGCCGCGATACGAGCGACGGAACAGTACGGTGCGGGTTCCGGTTCGGTGCGCACCATCGCCGGCACCATGACGCTGCATGAAGAGCTGGAGGAAAAGCTGGCGGCATTCAAGCACACGGAAGCCGCCCTGGTGTTTCAGTCTGGCTTTACCTGCAATAGCGGCATTATTCCGGTGCTGGTCGAGCAGGGCGATGCCATCCTGAGCGACGAACTCAACCACGCCAGCATCATCGACGGCATTCGCCTGACTCGCGCCGAACGGAAAATCTGGGCTCATGCTGATCTGGATGCGTTGGAGACAGCGCTGCAGGAGACGCAGGCAGCGCGCCGCCGGTTGATCATCACCGATGGAGTATTTTCCATGGATGGCGACGTAGCCAATCTTCCCGGGATCGTCGATCTGGCGGAGCGGTACGGCGCCATGGTCTACGTCGACGATGCTCATGCCAGCGGGGTCTTCGGTCGCAATGGGCGCGGCACGATCGACCACTTTAATCTCCATGGCCGCGTCCACGTCCAGGTCGGTACGCTGTCGAAGGCGATCGGCTCGCTCGGCGGCTACGTGGCCTCGACCCACGGATTGCGGGACTTGCTCATTCAACGCGGACGGCCCTTCCTCTTCAGCACATCGCATCCACCGTCGGTGACCGCGGCCTGCATCGCCGCCCTCGACGTGCTACAGGAGGAACCGCAACTGATAGACCGCCTCTGGGACAACACGCGTTACTTCAAAGAAGGTCTACAAAGGCTGGGGCTGAACATAGGCGCCAGCGAGAGCCCGATCACTCCGGTGATCGCGGGCGAGGGACGGAAGGCGACACGCCTCAGCGACCGATTGTTCGAGGAGGGCGTGTTTGCCCAAGCTATCGGGTACCCGACAGTGCCGGATGCCAAGTCGCGGGTCCGTACCATTGTCACAGCCACCCATACGCGTACCGATCTTGATCAAGCCCTGGCAGCCTTTGAAAAGGTTGGTAACGAGCTGGGACTTGTCGAGCAGCCGGTTCAGACAGTATGAGAGGAAGTTTGCATGGATGTACGTGTTAGCAGGGAGATCGCGGAACTTTCGGCAGAGACCGTGCTGATCGTTTTCGTTTTTGATGGGGCCGGGCCGTCCTCTCGGGCGGTCGACGCTCTTGGCGCCGATCAGGTCGCGCTGCTGGAACAGACCGGCAGGTTTCCCAGTTCCCGTTACAAGACGACGATGGTACATTCCGATGGGCATCACCCCGCCGTGCTCTATATCAGCGGCGGAGAAGGCGCCGGCCTGGAAAACATTATCGTCATGCGGCTCGCGGCGGCGGCTGCCAGAACCGCCTTGTCCGAGCGGTATAGCCGGCTGGCGTTTCTTGATCCAGAGCTGATCGACGCCTTCGACTTTGGGCACGCGGTGACGGAGGGAGCCATACGAGGGGCATACGATCCGGCCCTCAAGAAGAGCAAACGGGAGCAAACGACGCAACTTCTGGAACTTGTCCTGATCTCTAGTCGTGACGGGGCGGCAGTGCAACAGGGAGCCGATCTGGGGCGGATCGTGGGAGAGGCCAATACGCTGGCCCGCGACTTAATTAATCTGCCACCCAACGACCTGACTCCGACTGTTTTTGCTGAGCGGGCAGAGCAGCTGGCGGGAGAATGTGGCCTCCGATGCGACGTGCTCGAAGAGCAAGCGATGCGCGACCTGGGCATGGGTGCGATTCTTGGGGTCGCGGCGGGCAGCGCCGAGCCACCTCGACTGATCGTGTTGCACTACGGCTCGGATGATGCCCCAACCAAGCTCAGTCTTGTTGGCAAGGGCCTGACCTTCGACAGCGGCGGATTGTCTCTGAAGACGGCAGAGGGAATGGAGACCATGAAGCACGATATGGGCGGCGGCGGCGCGGTGGTCGCCGGGATGGTGGCCATTGCTCACCTCAAGCCGGCAAACATTCAGGTCACGGCGTATGTCGGCGCCACCGAAAACATGCCGGGAGGAAAGGCGATGCGACCCGGCGATGTGCTCACCGCCCTGAACGGTGAGACCATCGAGGTGCTCAATACCGACGCGGAAGGCCGCCTGGTACTGGCCGACCTGCTGGCGTATGCCAAACAGCAGGGCGCCACGCATGTCGTCGACTTCGCCACGCTGACCGGCGGGGCCGTGGTTGCCCTTGGGACGGCCTGCAGCCTGGCCGCCGGACACTCAAACAGCTGGGTCGCATCGGTGGTCGAAGCTGCGGAACGAGGCCTGGAACGGGCCTGGCGCATGCCATTGTTCGAAGAGTACCGGCAGGCGATGGATAGCGAGGTCGCCGACATCAAGAATTTGGGCGGCCGGCAGGCCTCACCTTTGACGGCCAGCGCCTTCTTGAGTGACTTTGCGGAGGGCATGGAGTGGGCGCATATAGACATTGCCGGCACATCGTGGTCCGATCGTGGATCGGCGTATCAGGCCAAAGGCGCTACCGGGGAGGGCGTCGGTACTATCGTCAGTCTGGTCCGCTGGATGAGCGAGAGTCAGTAGCGCCGCGCTACTGGCTCCCCTCCTCTTCCGGAGAGGTGAAGGCTGCCGCCAAAGATCGCCGGGCAGCTGCAATTTCATCGCGCACAGTCGAGTCGTCCTCTCGCTGAAGAGCTCCCAGCAGATGCCGGTCAAGGTCGAATTCATGCAGTCGAGCGCCGATCTGCCCCAGCGCCCAGGCAGCGTGGCCTCGAACCACAGGATGTTCGTCCGTCTGCATCGCCGTGATAAGAGCAGGCAGGCAGGCAGTGTCCCCCACATTGCCAAGGGCAACCGCTGCATTTCGCCGTAACATCCAGACTTTGGCTCGCCGGATCGCTGTGCCGCGGAAGGCGTCCAGGTACTCCTCGTGCGTGAGGCTCAAGAGCCAGAGCAAATCCACATGAGGGCGGACGTTCTGAGCGAAGAGCGGGTTGTCCGCTCTGGACTCCATGGGCGGATCGCCAAGCTCGGCTCCTTGCGCCCGTCCTGTTTGGAGTTGGGCGCGTACCTCCCGCGCCCACGCGCGACGCTCCTCGGGGTTGCGGAGGTACTTCTCCATAGTCGGAGGACAGACATCCTGACAGATATCGCAGCCGAAAACCCAGCGCTCCATGGCGCCGCGTAGTTCGCGCGGAATCGGCCCCCGGTGCTCAATGGTGAGATAGGAAATGCAGCGACCACTGTCGATCGTGTATTCCGGCCCGAGTGCGCCGGTGGGACAGGCGCGAACGCAGAGACGGCATGATCCGCAGTCCTTGCCCAACGGCTCGTCCGGCGTCAGATCCAGCGAGGTCAGGATTTCTCCGAGGAGCACGAAGGAGCCAAGCTCCTCGCTCAGCACGTTGGTATTCTTGCCATAGAAGCCCAGGCCCGATCGTGCGGCAAAGGCCTTGTCCATGGTTGGCCCGGTGTCCACGTACCAGCGGTGGTGCTCCCCGAACTCCTGGTGTAGAGCGTCGGCAAAGCGTTCCAGCCGGTCACCCATCACAGCATGGTAGTCCAGCCCCCAGGCATAGCGAGCGATCTTGCCATCGGTACCGCTACTCCGCGGCCGGTGACCTCCCCAGTAGCTCAGCCCGACACTGATAACAGCGCGTGCCTCCGGAAAGACGGTTGTCGGGGAAGTAGCGCGCTGCGCGCGCTCCGCCGTGATCCAACTCATTCCCGCCTGCCGCCCATCTTCGATCCAGGCCAGGTATCGGGCGCGCTCCACGTGCATGTCGGACGCCGAGGCAATCCGCACCAGATCGAATCCGGCCTCGCGTCCGAGTTGCTTAACGCGACGAGCAGTCCGCTCGTCGCTCGCCGGCTGGAGCATGGACTCAACCCGCCTGGGCTGGCGGAATCGCTGCCTGCTGCAGCAACAGGCCCAGTTGCTGGGCGTTACGCACACCGTAATCGGCGTAGCAGTTGTTCATGAGGGCATGCACCTCGCGCGTTTCGCTCGCCAGATCTTGAATCTTCGGCACCCACTCCGCAAGCTCATCATCGGAATAGAGATACTTAAAACGCTCCTCAACGCCGACGTTTCGCTTGTCCCAGGTTTCCTGCCTTCTGCCGTGGAAGCGTACTACCGCCAAATCGGTGGTTGCGACGGCGACGGGTGGAACGCTGGCAGCAGTGCCCTGCGGCTCGTCCACTGAGGTGTAGGCAATCTGATGTTCCCGTAGAAATGCCAGGGTGCTGTCGCGATTCCGGTCGCTCATCCAGCTCGGCTGCCTGAACTCAACTGCCAGGCGATAATCCGGCAGATGCTGGCGGGCGCGCACAAGGCATTCCAGGCTGTCCCTGCCATACAGGAACCACTTGGGAAACTGCAGAAACACAGCGCCTAATTTCCCTGCGCTGTGCAGCGGCATAAGAGCGCTCCGGTACATGTCCCAAATCTCGTCGACCACCGGTCCAGGCAGGTCTTTGGAATAGACGTTCGCCTTGCCATGGAACGCCTCCGGCAACTCCTCGCGCACCCGCTTCGGCAGAGCTTTAACCGGGGTCGGATGCCCGGTGAAGAGACGAAACGCCTTGACGTCGAAGGTGAAATGATCGGGCGTGCGGTCCACCCACAGTGTTGCGGTTCGCTCAGCGGGCAAACTGTAGTAGGTACTGTCCACTTCAACCAACGGGAATACCGACGCGTAATACCGCAGTCGATCCTCCGCGCTGGAGGCCTCGGCCGGGTACCAATCTGTCTGCAGCAACGTATCGTCGGTCCACGAGGCCGTACCCGTTAACACCTGTCCCATGCAGCACTCCCTGCTTCATCCTGTATCCGATGGTACCGGTTCCGCGATGCGTGCCAACTCAGATCCGAAACGTGGACATCGGATGCCGGCCGCCAATTGATGGTGGGAACAGACCGGTCTGCGAATCAGCAGAGCGATTACAAAACGCTACACACCACCGTCTTACGTCTTACTATGTGCGTCGATGATCTTTTGGGCTTCATAGGGCGGAAGCTGCTCGTAGTTGAGCAAGGTCATGGTAAACGCTGCCCGTCCCTGCGTGATCGACCTGAGAACCGTGGCGTAGTGCAGCATCTCGGCCATGGGCGCGTGCGCCATAACCCGCTGGCGTCCGCCTCCGACCGGCTCCATACCGAGCACGCGTGCCCGCCGGGAGTTCAGATCCCCGATTACATCACCCATGTAGTTCTCCGGCACGATCACCTCCACGTTCATGATCGGCTCGAGCAGTACGGGATTGGCCTTCATGATGCCGTCTCTGAGCGCCAGCGAACCCGCGAGTTTGAAGGCCATTTCCGAGGAATCCACGTCGTGGTACTTGCCGTCGTAGAGAGTCGCTCTGATGTTTATGACCGGATATCCCGCCAGAGGGCCCTTAATCATGGCCTCCTGGACGCCTTTATCCACCGCTGGGATGTACTGTTTGGGCACCGATCCGCCGACGACTTTGTTGACGAACTCATAGGCGCCGTCGGGGTTCGGATCGAACTGCACCCACACGTCACCGAACTGGCCGCGCCCTCCGGTCTGCTTCTTATGTCTACCTTCCGCTTTGGCCGATGAGGTGATGGTTTCTCGATACGGCACGGTCGGGTCACCCAGTTCGATGTCGACGCTGTACTTGCGCTTGAGCCGCTCGACCGCGATGTGCAGATGCGATTCGCCGACGCCCGACAAAATTGTCTCCGCCGTTTCCGGATCACGCTGGACATGTAACGTCGGGTCTTCCTCGGTGATGCGGTGCAGGGCCTGGCCCAATTTGTCCAGGTCGGCCTTGGTTTTCGCCACCACCGACGCAGAAAACGCGGGGGAGGGGAACAGGATGCCATCCAGCGTAACCGACTTTTCCCGTATGCAAAGCGTGTCTCCGGTGTGCGTATCGTGCAGCTTGGCCACGGCTCCGATGTCTCCCGCCTGGAGTTGCGCTACATTTTCCTGCTGCTTGCCGCGGAGCACGAGAACCGGACCAATATGCTCGTCGTGACTTCGCGTGGCGTTATAGACGTGGGAATCGTTGCGCACGATGCCGCCGTACACGCGAAAGAAGCTGAGCTTGCCCACATACGGATCGGCGATGGTCTTGAACACCAGCGCGGCAAACTGGCCGTTCAAGTTTTCCGAGGTTTCGTCGGGACTGGGCACGTATTCGACCAACGCGTCCAGAACCTGGGCGACCCCCATATTGGTGGTCGCGGACCCACACCCCACCGGGATCACCTCACCGCGTGCTGTCGCAGCGTGTAAACCTTTCACCAAATCGTCATCGGCCAGTTCCTCCTCGTCGAGATAGCGCGCCATCAATTCGTCGTCCGTCTCACAGATAGCCTCGACCAGCTGCTGGCGATACGTGGCGACCTGTTCTCGCAATTCGTCCGGCACGTCGATCTCGGTTCCTTTGCCGCCTTTATACGAATATGCCTTTCCACGCATCACGTCGACGATGCCCTCGAAGGAGTGCTCATGACCGATCGGGACTTCAACCGGCACCACTCTGCTCCCGTACCGCTCACGCAATTGGTCGACCACCGCCTCAAAATCGGCGTTTTCGCGCTCCATTTTGTTGACGAAAACGATCTTGGCGAGATTCCGTTCATCGGCATATTGCCAGGTCATCTCAGTGCCGACCTGTAGACCATCAACCGCCGATACCACGAAGAGAACTGCATCGGCCACGCGCAATCCTTCTCGCACTTCTCCCACAAAGTCGGCGTACCCCGGAGTGTCGATCAAATTGATCTTGTACCCCTTCCATTCGACGGGGGCAAGCGTGGTGTTGATCGAAATGTGGTGTTTGACCTCGTCGGGGTCCCAATCGCAGACGGTATTCCCCTCCTCAACCTTGCCCAGTCGATTGATACAACCGCTGTTAAACAACATGGCCTCGACCAGGGAGGTCTTTCCGGTGCCCTGATGAGAGGCCACTGCCACGTTTCGGATGCGGTCTGTCGGGTACTCCTTCATGTGCTCTCCTCTGCTTCCCGTGTGCTCAGGTGCTAGATTCCTGCATGATAGCTACCGCGTACGGCGCCGTGATTATAGTGCTTGCCATAACCGTTCGCCGGCGTGATTGGAGGTTCCCTGAACGATGCGGCACTAGCCGCCGGCAGTGCTCGTCGCCAACCTCCTCACCTGCGCTCGTTCGGCTGCCTGCCCCAAATCCTGACAAAGGTCTCTCGGGCTTTCAAGCCCCACTGACAGGCGAATCAACCCCTCGCCAATGCCCGCCCGCCGCTGTCCTTCGGGTGATAGGTTGCGGTGCGAGGTGAGCGGCGGATACAGGACGAGACTTGCCGCGTCTCCCAAACTGGTCGCCGAGGTAATGAGCTCGAGCCGGTCAATGAAGGTCAGGGCGCTGCGCTGATTTGCTCGTAACTCAAAGGCGACCATGCCCCCGAAGCGACCGTCGAATAGTCGTGCCGCCAGGGCGTGTTGCCGATGGGATGGCAGACCGGGATAGTGGACGTGCTCTACCCACTCCTGCTCCATCAGCCATTCGGCAAGACTACGAGCACTATCACATTGCCGCTGCATCCTGAGCGGTAGGGTCCTGATGCCCCGCAGGGTAAGCCATGCTTCGAAAGGACTGAGGACGCTGCCGTGCGCGGTCCGCGCCTGCAAGACCCGCTTGCCATACGAGGCGTTGGTGACTACCAGCCCCGCCAGCACGTCTCCGTGGCCGGCAATGTACTTTGTGGCGCTGTGGATCACAATATCGACGCCCAACTCACTGGGGCGAAGGAGATACGGGGTCGCGAAGGTATTGTCGATGAGAGTGACCGCGCGATGGGTGCGTCCAATCTCGACCAAGCGTCCCACATCCGCAACACGCAACAACGGGTTCGAGATGGACTCGAAGTAGAGGGCGCGCGCTCTGGTCTCGGCCACGACCCGTTCCACTTCTTCGAGGTCCAGGATATCCACATAGCGGGTCTCCACCCCGAAGGCCTCGAACTGTCCCAGGAGACTTCGCGTCACGCCGTACAGATCACTCGCCACGACGATGGTGTCGCCAGTTTCGATACCGATTCCCAGGAAAGCGGCGTGGATGGCTGCCATCCCAGAGCCGAACGCGATTGCCTGTTCTGCCCCTTCCAGCGCGGCTGCCGACTGCTCCAGAGCGACCACCGTGGGGTTGGCGTTACGCGCATATGCGTATCCTTTGGGATCAGGACCAAGTGCCGCGTGGATTTCCTCCACGGAATCGTACGAGTAGGTCGTTGACGCACTGATCGGCGCTACCGTGGCCGTCGTATCTCCCAGCCGCATGCCGATTCCCGCGTGTGCTGCAAGAGTTTCAAAGTCTAGCTTGGCCTTCGCCACGTGTGCCTCCAGGAAACAGGTCTACTTTGTCGTAGGATATCACGCCAAACCGGTGCAATAGTACTTATGTAAACCGAGGGCGACGGGCAACCGCTGGTATAATCCGCCGTCGACGCGGCGGCGCGTCCAAACTCGGTCAGGGGGAACGGTATGCCGGTCACAGCCATTGTCGGCGCGCAGTGGGGAGACGAGGGAAAAGGCAAGATCACCGACCTGCTGGCGCAGGATGCGGATATTGTCGTTCGCTATGGGGGCGGTAGTAATGCCGGTCATACCGTTATCAACGACCGGGGTGAGTTTAAGCTGCATCTGGTGCCGTCCGGTATTTTCAATGAGGGCGCCATTAGTCTGGTAGGCACGGGCACGGTCGTCGACTTCGATTTCTTGGGGCCCGAGCTACGACAGCTCATCGACGCCGGTGTGTCCACCGATGGGCTGCGTCTATCCTCGCGGGCTCATGTAGTTATGCCCTATCACTTGCTTCTCGATCGGCTCGGCGACGAGGCCCGGAGTAGCTACGTTATCGGCACTACCCGCCGAGGGGTGGGTCCGACCTACGTGGACAAAGCAGATCGCGTGGGAATCCAGGTGGGAGATATCCTGGATCCGCGGGTGCTGCGACGAAAACTCGGGCTGGTACTCCCTCAGAAAAACCGCCTGTTACAGGAGGTGTATGGGCAGCCGCCGCAGGAGATGAACGAACTACTGGAGCGCGCGGAAGGGTGGGCCGAGCAGTATCACGCTCTGATCATCGATCAAGTGCCCCTCATCGCGGAAGCCCTGGAGGCCGGCCGAAACATTTTGCTCGAGGGCCAGTTGGGAGCGCTGCGCGATCTCGACTGGGGCACCTATCCGTTTGTCACCTCATCGACCACCGTCGCCGGCGGCGGAGGAGTTGGCGGAGGTGTGCCCCCTATGTGCATTACTCAGGTCATGGGCGTGGTCAAGGCGTATACCACCGCCGTGGGTGAAGGGCCGCTGCCGACCGAACTGCTGGATGATACAGGGGAAGCGCTGCGCCTGCAGGGTGGCGAGTTTGGCGCAACTACCGGCCGGCCCCGCCGGATCGGCTGGTTCGACGCAGTCGCAACGCGCTACGGGCACTATCTCAATCGCTTTACCGGAATTGCCGTGACCAAGCTAGACGTGCTCGATCGGATGCCGGCGCTCCGCATCTGCACGGCTTACGTGGACGGAGACCAGCGTTACACTACCGTTCCGAGCACATCCATACTGGAGCGAGTCACACCAGAGTACGAAGAGATGCCGGGGTGGAATGAGTCGACCACCGGCGCCAGAACATGGAACGATCTTCCCGCCGCCGCCAAAGCCTACCTGCAGCGAATCGAGACGCTGGTAGGCGCCCCAGTAAGTATGGTCTCGGTAGGACCTGCCCGTGAGCAGACGATTATCTATCGTGGGTCTCCTGCACTGCCGCACTAGAGAGGGAGCTTCCTTTGTCCCGCTTTGGCTTATTATTGCGGCCCGGTAAATGCGGACCGTAGAGGCATGAAGGGCGACCTGCTTTCCTACCTGACGGTGCATCCCGGCATGCTCTGTTCAGTCATTGGGGCCGGCGGGAAGACTTCGATAGTGATGGGGCTGGCCCGAGGCTTGCAGCAGAGAGAGCAGCCCGTGATTATCACCACAACTACCAAGATCTGGCCGCCGTCGCACCTCTCACTCCTGTTGGCCGACGCGGTAGACGGCATCGTTTCGCACCAGTTCCCACGCTCTAACAGGGCGATTGTGGTCGGAGACCGCATAGGCCCTGAAGGGAAGCTGTACGGCCTTGCAGCGGAAACGGTTGATGCGCTGGCGGCGGGAAACGATCGACACGTGTTTCTCTGTGAGGCAGATGGCGCAGCCGGCCGGCCGCTGAAGGCGCACGGTCCAGGCGAGCCGATCATTCCACTCACTTCATCGCTGGTCCTGGTCGTGGCCGGCCTCGATGCTATCGGCCGGCGTCTGGACGAGACGGTGGCACATCGTTTGGAACCCTTCATCCGTATCACTGGCTTAAAGGCTGGGGACATACTAGACCCGCCCCATGTTGCTGCCGCGATACAAGCGGCAGCGGAGTATGCGCCCGTCGGCGCCGATGTGGTCTATATGCTGAATAAAGCCGATAGCGCCCCGAGCCTGGTGACGGCGGAACAGGTACATGCGCACTTGACTATCTCTCAGCCGGAAGCAGCCACGCTGGTCACATCAGCAGGTATCGTTCAGGCGGCATTCGGACCGGCGTGGGCACATCGAGTACCGGCGTAGCTTGGTGGTCTTTCCGGATCTCGGCGCGGCACTCAAGGTGGCGCTGGCTGCACATCGAGCGGGCCAGGGAGCAATCCTGGTCACCGTGGTCGACAACCGTTCATCCTTGCCGGTGGCGCCGGGGAGCCGCTCGCTGGTCTTCGAGTCGGCGCCTCCCCAGGGGGCCTTCTGGCCGGCTCTGGACCGAATCATAGCTGTCGACGCTCGAAACGCGCTGGTAGAGAAACAGTCTCTTTTGCGTTCGTATACGATCCGCGACGACAGCGTTGAACGGGTGCGCCTGGGAGAGGGCAACTTCGACCTGTTTTTCGAAGTGCTTACCCTGCCGCCCCGCTTGATTATTGTCGGCGCCGGTCACATAGCACTACCCCTGGCCCGGATAGCGAAGCTCCTGGAGTTCGAGGTGGCCGTACTCGATGATCGTCTTGCCTACGCCAACCGGGCGCGCTTTCCGGACGCGGACCAGATCGTGGTAGGCCCGTATCGAGAAACGCTGTCCACCATGGCGGTTCACACGGATACCTACATCGTGCTGGTGACGCGAGGACACGTGCATGACCAGGCGTGCCTGGAAGAGGTTCTAGAATCGCCTGCCGCGTATATTGGCATGATCGGCAGCAAGCGCCGCGTCCGGACCGTTATCCAGCATACGGTCGATTCAGGATACAGCGAAGAAAAATTGCGGCGCGTGTATGCCCCGATCGGCCTTGACCTTCACGCCGAAACGCCAGGGGAAATCGCGGTTGCTATTATGGCCGAAATCGTGAATGTTCGTCGCGGTGGCGTCGCATCCTCTCTGGCCTCACGAGCGCATCTCCATGTTTGACCGCCTGGTACTGGTTCGCGGCGGCGGGGACCTGGGATCCGGCGCCGCACTGCGGCTCTGGCGGGCAGGCTTTCCGGTCGTTATCCTCGAGCGGCCGAATCCGATCGCGGTGCGGCGCACGGTCTCCTTCTCAGAGGCTGTGTACGACGGCGTAGCGCGAGTAGAGGAAGGCGTCGCGTACCGGGCGGAGAACTCACGGCAGGCGGCTACGATGGCACGGGAGGGAGTTATTCCGGTGCTGGTCGATACCGATGCCCACACGACGTGCGACGCCCTGCTGCCCTATGCCGTGGTGGACGCCATCATGGCAAAGCGAAATACCGGAACCGACGCGACTCTGGCGCCGCTGGTGGTTGCCCTCGGCCCGGGTTTCACGGCAGGTTGCGAGGTCCACGCGGTAGTAGAGACCAACCGAGGGCCGGATCTCGGTCGGGTCATCTGGCACGGATGCGCCGCCGCGGACACGGGACTGCCCGCGCCGGTCGCAGACCAGAGCAACGCGAGAGTCTTACGGGCGCCGGCTGCCGGGGAACTGCGCACACGGAGGCAGATCGGGGATATCGTAGAGGTAGGAGATATTGTTGCGACGGTACGTGCTGAGCCGATCGTGGCACAATTCCACGGACTGGTGCGCGGACTGGTGCGTGACGGACTGACAGTATCTCCCGGCATGAAGGTCGGCGACCTTGATCCGCGACTTGATCCGCGACTTTGCGACTTCGTGTCAGACAAGTCGCTGGCGATCGCGGGTGGCGTGATGGAGGCGCTTTTGACCCACATGAGGTTAGAGCAGTCGTGAACGACATGTACCGGGAACTTCAAGATCTTGTAGACCGGGGGGAGAAGGCGGTCGTCGCTACGGTGGTGAGAACCAAGGGCTCGACGCCGCGAGAGGTCGGCGCTCGCATGGTGGTACGACCAGATGGCCAGATCGCGGGCACCGTGGGCGGCGGCTGCGGCGAGGCCGATGTCTGGGCTGAAGCGATGGAGGTTATGGAGACGGGGCGGCCACGGCTGGTCGAGGTAGACCTGCTGCACGACCACGACCTGGAGGGCGGCCGAGCCTGTGGCGGCATAATGTACGTCTTCCTGGAGCCGTTGCAGTCCTCTTCCGGCGTTTGAATCACGTTGGCCAGCCGTGCCACAATCGCGCAATAACGTAGACGGAGTCGAGTAGGCTAGCGACGACGTGTAGCGAACCCGGGGCGGTGCGAGCCGGGTCGTCCGACTAGCCGAACATCCCTCCTGAGTGTCGCTGCGAGCTGGGCTGGCCAGTAGCAGCCGATGGGGTCGCCGTCCATTACCACGGCGGGGGTACCGGCGCGTTGCCGGTACTCGCTGAGCGGGCGCATGCGCCAAGTTGGGTGGTACCGCGGGATTCGTCTCGTCCCATGAGAGGCGGGTTTTTTTATGGAGTTAGTACCATGCAGGCCACCGAATTGCTCTATCTGAACGACAGTTACTTGACTACCGCGAGGGCGCGGGTCAAAGCAGTCGACGATCAAAACGTGGTGCTTGATCGGACCGTTTTTTACCCGCGCGGCGGCGGGCAGATGGCTGATCGGGGCTACCTGACCTGCTATGGGCACACCTGTTCGGTCATCGCCGTCGAGAAGCGTGGCGATACGGTGTTCCATACCCTCGACGGCGGCATCCCGGATGTCGGGAGCCAGGTAGAGTGCCACATCGACTGGGAGTACCGGTACCAGATGATGCGAACCCACACCGCCCTCCACGTGCTGTGTGGCGTTATCTATCACCACTATGGCGCCCAGGTCACCGGCTGCCAGATGTACCCAGACAGAGCCCGCATGGACTTCACGCTGGCCGATCTCTCGAAGGAGCGCCTGGACGACATTGACCGACTGAGTAACGAAGCGATTATGGCCGGCTTTCCCGTTCGCACCAACTGGATCCCGCGCGAACGGGCCAACTTCATGCCCGAGCTAGTGCGGACCAAGATCAATTTAGTTCCACCCCAGGTGGACCCGATTCGAACCATCGACATTGTTGGTCTGGATCTCCAGGCGGATGGTGGGACTCACGTCGCCAACACGCTGGAGATCGGGTCGCTGCGCATTGTGCGCGCCGAGAACAAAGGACGAGATAACCGACGAATACAGATTGAACTGATCTCCCCGGTGGTGCAGTGAGGAGTACCCGTATGTTTCGCTCAGTAGCCAAGAATTTCAATCTACCCGAATTGGAGAACGAGATTCTCGAATTCTGGCGCGAGAACGACATTGAGCAACAGTATCTCGAACGCAACGCGACGTCCGATGAGCGGTTTTCCTTTTTGGACGGTCCCATTACCGCCAACGGCCCCATGGCCGTCCACCACGCCTGGGGAAGAACCTATAAGGACCTCTGGCAGCGCTACAACACCATGCTCGGCAAACGCCAGCGGTACCAGAATGGTTTCGACTGTCAGGGGTTGTGGGTAGAGGTGACGGTTGAGCGGCAGCTAGGCTTCACGTCCAAGCTCGATATCGAGGAGTTCGGCATCGCTGAATTCGTCCGCCTCTGCGAGCAAGATGTGCTGCGTTGGGCCGCCCTCCAGACCCAGCAGTCGCAACGACTCGGCTACTTCATGGACTGGGATCACTCGTATTTCACCATGTCGGACGAGAACAACTACACCATCTGGCATTTTCTGAAAACCTGTCACGAGCGGGGCCTGCTGTATCAGGGCACCGACGTGATGCCGTGGTGCACTCGCTGCGGCACGGGTCTCTCTGAGACCGAAATGGCCGAAGGATATCAGGACCTCACGCATCGGTCGGTGTACGTGCGGTTTGCCCTGTGCGAGCGACCGAATGAGTACCTGCTGGTGTGGACTACTACCCCGTGGACCCTCACCTCCAACGTAGCGGTAGCGGCCAATCCCGAACTGCCCTACGTGAAGGTACGTCAGGGCGATAGTATCTATTACCTGGCGAAAGGTGCCGTGGCTTCTCTACGAGGCCAGTATCAAGTCCTGGAGGAAATGCCGGGGAGTGCGTTGCTGAACTGGCAGTACCGTGGCCCCTTCGACGAGTTTCCCGCCGCCGACGGAGCCGCGCACATGGTGATCCCCTGGGCGGATGTGTCGCAGGAAGAAGGGACCGGACTGGTCCACATTGCGCCCGGTTGTGGTAAAGAAGACTTCGCGCTGGGAAAGCAGTTTGGCTTAAAAGCGATCGCGCCGCTCGATCAGTTTGGTATGTATGGCGAAGGCTTCGGGTGGCTAACCGGGCGAGACGTTCATGAGGTGGCCGACGACATTGTCACCGACCTGGGTGAAAAAGGCGTCCTGTACTATGCCCACCAGTACGCGCACCGGTACCCCACATGCTGGCGCTGTGGCACGCAACTGATCTTCCGCCTGGTTGACGAGTGGTTCATATCCATGGGGCCGCTTCGCGATCCCATGATGGATGTGGTGCGCAGCATCCGCTGGATCCCGCCCTATGGGTTGGACCGCGAACTCGATTGGTTGCGCAACATGGACGACTGGATGATCTCGAAGAAACGGTACTGGGGACTGGCCTTACCATTCTGGATCTGCCCCAATAAACACCTTCAGGTCATCGGCGGCAAAGAAGAACTGTTCGAGCGTGCTCTGTCGGGGGCCGAGCAGCTGGAGTCGCCGCATCGGCCCTGGGTGGACGCGGTTACCATCGCTTGCCCCGAGTGTGGCGATGTGGCGCACCGCATTCAGGATGTCGGGAATCCCTGGCTGGACGCCGGCATCGTGCCGTTTTCGACCATGGGCTATAACTCTGACCGCGAGACCTGGAAGACATGGTTTCCGGCGAATTTTATTACCGAAAGCTTCCCCGGCCAGTTCCGTAATTGGTTTTACTCCCTGCTTGCCATGAGCACGGTTCTGGAAGAGACGGCGCCCTTTGAAACCGTGCTCGGCTACGCCTTGGTGCGCGACCAGCAGGGCCGCGAGATGCATAAGAGCTGGGGTAACGCCATCCCATTCGATGATGCGGCGGACCGAGCCGGTGCGGACGTGATGCGCTGGTTGTTCGCGCAGCACACGCCGGATGCGAACTTGAACTTTGGGTGGGACACACTCGACGTCGTCAAGCGGCAACTCCTGACCCTCTGGAATACATACAGGTTCTTTGTGACGTATGCCAACCTAGATGGTTGGCATCCCGGACGCACCGCTCCACCGCTGACCGACCGACCGCAGGTTGATCGCTGGATCGTGTCTCGACTCAATCAGCTGGTTTCCGAGGTCGGGACCGGTCTAGACGCGTTCAACGCTCAGGGCCCAGCCCGAGCTATCGACGCCTTTATTGAAGACATGTCCACATGGTATATCCGCCGCAGTCGGCGACGGTTCTGGCGCGCGGAAAACGACGTGGACAAAGACGCAGCGTATTCCACGCTGTACCACTGTCTAACCGTCCTCACCCGGTTGCTCGCGCCTTTTATGCCTTTCATCGCAGAAGCTATGTATCAAAATCTGGTTGCTGAGTACGGCCAGGATGCCGCCCTCAGTGTTCATCTCACCAGCTACCCGTTACCTGACACCGAGAACCTGGACAGGCAGTTGCTCGGGGCCATGGAAGCAGCTCAGCGCGTGGTCGCGCTGGGTCGTGCGGCACGCGACCGGGCATCGATCAAGGTCCGGCAGCCGCTGGCGCGAATCTTCGTGCGCACCCCGGGGGCAACCTCCATGCGCGAGGTCGAAGAGGTCAGGGACGTGATCCTGGAGGAGCTGAACGTCAAAGAACTGGAATTTGTGGGTGCTGCAGACGAATTCGTGGTATACACGATCCGCCCCAATCTTCCCGCTCTCGGTCCGCGATACGGGAAGCGGCTCCCCGGAATCAGGCAAGCGCTCGCCGCGCACGATCCGTTGACGGTGGTCGAGACCGTCGAAAAGGGCGACGATCTGGTCCTGGCTCTGGATGGCGCCACTGTCATCCTGCACCCCGACGATATACTCATCTCGGCCGAGCAACGGGAAAACTTTGCTGCCGTCGCCGCGGACGGGTATCTGGTGGCCCTTGACACTCACCTCACGGGCGAATTGATCAACGAAGGGCTAGCTCGGGACGTTATTCGCATCATCAACAATGGGCGAAAGGAAGCGGGCTTCAATGTGGAAGATCGAGTCGCGATACGATACCAGGCCAGTGCAGGATTGCGAGCAGCTATCGGAGAGCACCAAGCGTACATCCAGCAAGAGACGCTCGCCGTATCACTGGATCAGAGCCTCGCTGAATCCACCTCATCCGCAGTAGAGGCAGCCTTTGGCGGCGAATGGATTAGATTCCAATTAGAGCGCATAGCATCGTAAGGAACTCGTGAAGCATTTCCCGCAACCTCCCATCGTCGCCGCAACCGTATCGGGCTTTGTGGTAGGAGTGTTCGTGGCGCTGATCGCCACTGGGGTCGTGAACCATACGACGCCCGCGGCCCAACTCCCGGCAACTCTGCCACCGGCAAAGTCGGTGGTCGCCTCGCAGCTCCACAGCCGAGTGCAGGCTATCGTCGATCATCAGCTGGGTCCAGCCTTCCCCTTGCAGCGCAGTCCTCGTCTGGTACACGTCTCCCTGGTACGCATCGGATCCGTCCTGCCACCACAGAACTCGGGCAAGGTTTCGTCCCACTACCGCTCGGTCTACCTGACGATTCGGCTCAACGACCATCCGCTCGGACGGAGCTGGCGTCTGCGGGCGGCTCAGGCCGACGTCTTCCAACTGCTCAAAGCGTTATACACCAGTCGGTTGCCAATATACCGCGTACAGATCACCGGGATTTTTCCTCTACGGCACGGCAAGACGACCGCAGAGCAGCAGGTACTGGTCGCCGTAATGAACCATCCAACCGCCGAGCGCATTCCCTGGAAGCGCTGGGGAAGAGACCGCGAGAGTCAATTATGGGCCATGCTGGACTACAAGGTCGTTGACCCGCGATTCAGCTGAATTACCATAACTCCTGTCTTTGTGGACAAGCATCGACAACCACGCCCGGTTTTCCACACACTTCGGCCTGTTGTCCACAAGAGCTACTCATTTCCATACAGCATGCTCCGCACCGCAAGAACGTCGTTTCGCAGTTGATGGTCTTCCTGGAGTGCTGCACTAATCTTGTCCCACCCATGCATAACCGTGGTGTGATCCCGACCACCGAGAAGCTGGCCGATATGTTCGAGAGAGGAGGTCGTTTCCTCGCGCACCAGATACATGGCAATTTGACGCGGCAACACGATCGATTTATCCCGACTCTTGCCGGTCAAATCGTCCAGTGCTAATCCAAAGTATTTAGCGACCGACTGAATTATTGACTGCGGTGTGAGTTGGGCGCGGCGAGGACCACTCAGGCTATCGAGGGCGGCAGCCGCGAGATCGACGCTCAGTTGCCGCTCGTTAAGCGCTGCATAGGCAATTATTCGATTGAGGCTTCCCTCCAGTTCGCGGATGTTACTCGGCACGCGGCGTGCGAGATACTGAATGACGTCTTGCGGAACCGGCAGATCCTGCAGTTCAGCCTTGGACCGCAGAATCGCAATCCTCGTCTCCAGATCCGGCGGCTGAATGTCCGCTATCAGCCCCCACTCAAAACGCGACCGTAAACGCTCCTCAAGCGGGTTCAGCGCTTTGGGAGGTTTGTCGCACGACATCACGATTTGCTTGCCATTGTCATGGAGCGCGTTAAACGTATGAAAAAACTCTTCCTGCGTACGCTCCTTGCCGCTGATGAACTGGATGTCGTCGATGAGCAGCAGATCCACCTCGCGATAATGATCTCGAAACTCTTCCGTACTCGTTTCACGGATCGCCTTGATTAACTCGTTGGTGAATCGCTCGGAGGTGGTGAATACAACTCGGAAATCCGGGAAATCATGGAGGGCGCCATGTCCGATAGCGTGCAGCAAGTGCGTCTTGCCGAGGCCGACACCGCCATAAATAAACAGCGGATTGTAGGTCTGAGCGGGACGCTCCGCCACCGCCTGCGCCGCGGCATGGGCAAATCGATTGCTACCGCCCACGATATAGTCCGCGAAGGTGTAGCGAGGGTTAAACTCAGTGCGGTTTCCATTGAAAAAAGCACTACTGCCGGCAGAACTAGCGCGGCCCCGAACCCGCTTCCCATTTCGATCTCCCAACTCGCTCATGACCTGAAATTTGAGATCTAACTCGGGCCGGCCGATCTCTTCCAACGTCTTACGAATTACCGCGGACAGCCGCTGCTCCAGCCACTCCCTCCCGTACGTGGTCGGAACACCGACCAGCAAAACATCGCCGTCGCATTCGATGCCACGAGTCGGCCGCATCCAGGTGTCGAAGTTTGCTGGAGCCATTGTTGTCTGGAGAGCGGCGAGGACCGAACGCCAAAGAGTTTGGGCTTCTAGAGAGCTTTCCGTACGCAGCATTTACGCCCCGAGATCGAGTGCAGGTGGCGTAATCGTAGCAGACGCGCCTCGTCCCGGCAACGCAAGAACGTGTGTCGAACTCACCCATTCTTGCGGGCCCTCACTAGATGTGCCGCCCTGCCTGCACGAATTGCCACTATGTAGTATGGCCGCTGAATCTGACGCGAAAAATTTCGAGGTCTCCGAATTTTTCTCCCCGCGACAAGGACATCCACTCGATTACAGGGAAGGGAATCAGCCGGTTACAGGTCCGACAGTTTTTGCAGGGCGGTGGCGAGGTCAATCGGGAGGGGGGAGGTGAAGGTGAGGCACAGGCCGCTGGTGGGAGAATCGAAAGTGAGACGAGTGGCGTGCAGGAATTGACGCGTCAATCCGGGTACAGCCAGGCCGCCGTACGTGGCGTCTCCCGCGATCGGATGGCCAAGGGCAGATAGATGCACCCGGATCTGGTGAGTTCGGCCGGTACCCAATTGGAGGTCGAGTAGGGAGAAGCCAGCTACGCGGCGGCGAACGGAATACATGGTGGTGGCGGGACGTGCCTGGATGCCAAAGACAGCCATCCGCTTTCGATCGGTCGGATCCCGGCCGATGGGTGCGTCAACTGTGCCGCTCTGAGGTTGCACCTGCCCTGCCGCCAGCGCAATATACTCCCGTTTCGCCGTGCGCGACGCAATTTGTTGCTGCAGCGAACGATGAGCAGCGGGGCTCAGTGCCACCACCAGCAGGCCGGATGTATCCTTGTCGAGACGGTGGACGATACCCGGCCGCTCAATCGGGCCGACGGATGCCGTTTGCGGGAACAATGACGTGAGCGCGTTGGCCAGCGTCCCACTACCGTGGCCAGGCGCCGGGTGAACTACCATCCCCGCCGGCTTATCGACTACCACCAGATCAGCGTCCTGGTACACGATATCCAGACTGATCCGCTCCGCCTGTGCGGAAAGCGCCGGTATGATCCCGTCGACCTCGACCCGCTGGCCCGCGGCAACTTTATTGGACGGCTTGACCATCTGGCCGTCCACCCGCACTTTGCCGGCTCGAGCCATTGCCTGAGCCATACTTCGCGACACGGCTGGAATCCGGCCGGCGGTTACGATGTCGACACGAGCGCCCGACTCATCGTCGCTCACCGTGTAAAAAAAGGCGTTGGTCACCGTCGATCGCCGCCGTTGCAGATACTATGCAGCACCAAAAGTCCCACCCCGGCCACAATCGCACTATCCGCCACGTTGAAAACGTACCACCAGCGAAGATCGACGAAATCCACCACGTAGCCGAACCGAACCCGATCGAGCAAGTTGCCGATGGCTCCGCCGAGGACAAAACCGAGACCAAGGCGTACCAGGGACCCACTGCGCGCCACGCGCTGGTACGAGAGCGCTATACCGGCTGCCACGAGCAGTGCGATGGCCGCAAAAACGAGTCCTCCTGCGCGGAACATGCCAAACGCGGCGCCAGTGTTTCGGGTAAAGTCCAATCGCACTAGCCCGCCGAGTAGATCAATTACTCGGCCGTGTTGAAGCCCCCGGCGTATCAAATCCTTGGAGATTTGGTCAGTAATCAGTACCACGAGAGCGGGACCGACCAGGAGAGCGAGCCGGCGTGTTGGCATGCCGCCGACGAAGGCATTCTCCTGGCATTCGCGTCTCGTGGACGAGGTGGGTAGGTTGCTATCGAACATGAACAGCCATCACGGCGGCAGCCGCCCCAGTACAATCGAGTAGAGAGCAATACGTCGGAACAGCGAGGGGAGCGTCATGCGCATCGGCATTCTTGGACCGATTTCCTGGCGCACGCCGCCGCGTCACTACGGCGCCTGGGAGACAGTCGTGACGAACCTCACGGAGGAGCTGGTCTCTCGAGGACACGATGTGACCCTCTTTGCCACCGCGGATTCTCGTACCTCGGCAAAGCTTGAAGCGGTCGTCCCTCGTCCGTATTCCGAGGACGACACTCTGGACCCCAAGGTCTGGGAGCTGCTGCATATTGCCCATGCCATGGAACGCGCCGCTGAGTTTGACCTGTTGCATAACAGCTATGACTATATGCCCCTAACGTACTCTCGCCTGGTGTCAACGCCGATGATCACGACGGTCCACGGGTTCTCGCTCGACCAGTTCAGGCTGGCGTATCGGAAGTATCGAGAAACGAACTTTGTCTCAATTAGCGATGCCGATCGCGATCCGTATCTGCCGTATGTCGCAACGGTGTACAACGGCATACAGCTGCAGGATTTTACGTTTAACTCTACGCCAGACGACTATCTGGTCTTTATCGGGCGGATCCACCCCGACAAGGGTGTGCATCTAGCGGTCGAGGTGGCACAGCGTGCCGGTCGGAGACTGATCATCGCCGGCATAATTCAGGACCAGCCATACTTTGATGAGCAGATTGCTCCAGCGCTGTGCGCCGACGTGGAATTTGTGGGCTCGGTTGGCCCAGCGCAGCGCGACCAGCTACTGCGCCAGGCCTCGGCGAGCCTTCACCTGACTACCATACCAGAGCGATTTGGACTGGCGATGGCCGAGTCCATGGCGACAGGCACCCCGGTCATCGGTTTCGACCGGGGCTCGGTCCGAGAAGTGGTGGCGGACGCTGAAACCGGATTCGTCGTTCAGACCATCGATCAGGCCGTAGAGGCTGTCGATCGCGTCCCCACTATTGACCGGCAGGCCTGTCGCCGCCGAGTTGAACGACTGTTCTCGGTGGAGGCTATGGTTGACGGCTATATCCGTGCATATCACACCATCTTGGGAGAAAGATCGGGCCACCTTGGCGATGGGAAGCAGAGGTGAACGCGCTCCGGTTTCTGTGCGGCTGTCGCAACTATTCCTTACACCCCCCTCAATGCGGCAAGCGGAACCGCCCCAAGAGTCCCATGCAAAGCGCACTGAAACGTGACCAAATTGGACGATCATAGACGATTGTGCGGCCGTTGTACCTGGTGTAGGCTGGAAAAGGTGGCTGGTATACAGCAGCCGGCGCAAGGAGGTTGAGGTGCGCTACAAGATCGGGATCGTGGGCGCGGGAAATGTCGGGGGAACCACAGCCCAGCGAATCGCTGAACGTAACTATGCAGACGTTGTGCTCCTCGATATTCCCGCTGCGGAGGGACTCGCCCAGGGAAAGGCGCTTGACATCCAGCAAAGCGGCCCGGTCATGGGGTACGACACCAGGCTGTACGGCGGCTGCAATCATGATGCGTTACAGGACTGCGATGTGGTGGTGGTTACCGCGGGGTCGCCACGCAAACCGGGTATGAGTCGCGACGATCTGGTGGCGATCAACCAGGGCGTGATGAATGAATGGGGCGGAGCCATCAAACAGTACGCGCCCAGTGCGGTGGTCATTGTCGTCACCAATCCGCTGGATGCCATGGCACAGGCAATGTATCAAGCGACGGGTTTCCCGCGAGAGCGCGTGCTGGGTATGGCAGGGGTCCTCGACTCTGCGCGTCTCCGCACCTTCATCGCGGACGAGCTTGAGGTTTCGGTGGAAGATGTCACCGCCTTTGTCCTGGGCGGACATGGGGACACCATGGTCCCGCTGGCGCGATATTCGACCGTGGCGGGCGTGCCGCTACCGGACCTTCTCTCTCTCGACCGCATCGCTCAACTAACGGAGCGCACGGCAAACGGGGGCGCTGAGATCGTTAATCTGCTGAAGAGCGGCAGCGCCTTTTACGCGCCATCTGCCTCGGTACTGGCCATGGTAGACTCTATCCTTCTCGATCAGAAGCGGGTCATGCCATGCTCGGTATACCTTCAGGGCGAGTACGGCCACGATGGACTGTTTCTGGGAGTGCCGGTTAAGCTGGGAGCGGGCGGAGTCCAGGAGATCGTGCAGATCGAGCTGACGGACGACGAAAAGGCGGCGCTACGGCGTTCCGCATCGTCCGTGCGGGAGTTGCTCGACCTCATGAAACCACCGATGCAGGCAAGCCGCTAACAGGTTTGCTACAATCGCCAGGTCTTGCGCTTTGAGAGGCAACGGAAGGGATAGAGATGATCCGGGACGAGACTCGGTTTAGGCGCCACAAGGGCGCCTGTCCGTACTACCGAGAGAACTGGGCTCACGGCGAAAATCACACGCCGCAGGGCGAACTCTTACTGTACGAGGTGTACTGCCTGAAAGGTTGGCCTCCAACATCCGTTGAAGAACAGTCTGCATGCATGTGTAGCGTACGGCACTGCTGGCGAAACCGGGAAGATCACCGCGTGACGCCGGAGGAGAGCGCGGCGCTGCATACCTCGCAGTCCGCCTGAGTCATTCCAGGGTTAGGGCGCCAAGCCTGGCTGTGATAGCGCGCAATCGGTGCCGCAGGGCCAGCAATTCCGGGTCGTTTTCATCCGCTCTCGGCACATCGGCTACGTACTGCTCCACGTCCGTTGCCAGCGTCACTAGATCAATGGACATTGCCCAGTACTCGTCCATTTCACTGGCTGGGACCTCGGTCTCCGACGCAAGCAACTCGATGGCGCGAACTTCTTGTTGCAGGAAATGGGCTTCGGATCGTGCGGATCTCGGCACGCGTTGCTCCTCAAATGGTTACCTCTAGGGTATGATTTCCCGGGTGCGCGGAGCACAACCAGCAGCACCCGCCGCGTCCCCTATAATGTGCTGCCTCCGGCGTCTCACCGGAGATTCTTTTGTGCTGTAATCCTGGGGCGGACGCTACCGGTCACGATTGCAGCGGGGATAGGGCGCGACACGATGCGAGCACTGATCAGCGTATACGATAAGTCCGGCATTCTCGATTTCGCTACGGGTCTGCGCGAGCTCGACGTGTCGATTGTCGCCACCGATGGAACCTATGAGTTCTTGAGAGAGAACAATATCGAGGTGTCTCCCGTCTCATCGATCACAGACTATCCCGAGATACTGGGCGGGCGCGTCAAAACCCTCCATCCCGCCATCTTCGGTGCCATTTTGGCGGAACGCGGCAATCAGGAGCACAACACAACACTCAACGAGCGCGGCATCGAACCGATTGATCTGGTCGTGGTCAACCTCTATCCGTTTGTCGATGTCATGTCCGGTGTCCACGGTTCCCGAGATCAAGCGCTGGAATACATCGACATTGGAGGAGCCTCGCTCATTCGGGCGGCCGCGAAGAATTTTAAGGATGTCACGGTGGTCGTGGATCCCGACGATTACGAGGATGTCCTGGCGGAACTGTACCGGTATCGGGCAAACAAAGACAAGACGCGGCGCCGAATGGCCGGCAAGGCATTTGCGCACACTGCCGCCTACGACTCATTTGTGGCCTCGTACTTTCACGACCCGGACGAGAATCGCTTTCCTGACGCATTCAGCGTGCCGCTCGTGAAAATTCAAGACCTACGCTATGGTGAAAACCTCCACCAGCAGGCGGCCCTCTACAGCGACACACCCAAATCCAGAGATCTGCGCTCCCCTCAGAGCATTGCGACGGTTCAGCAGCTCCACGGTAAAGAATTGTCGTTCAACAATTTGCTGGATGTTGATGCGGCCTGGTCCATGGTGAGCGACTTCTCCGCTCCCACGGTCGCCATCGTAAAGCACACCAACCCGGCGGGACTGGCCGCCGGGAAGAATTTGCGCGAAGCCTATCTCAAGTCCTTCGCCTGCGACCCATCCGCGGCCTATGGCGGCATCATTGGCGTAAACCGAACCCTGGACGCGGGCACGGCCGAGGAGATTGTTCGAATGTATTTCGAGGCGGTGGTGGCGCCTGCCTTTGCTCCGGAAGCCGTGCAAATTCTGTCGCGGAAAAAACCGATACGGTTGCTTGCGGTGCGCGGTCGTGAGCCGGGTCAGTCGCAGGACGTGTCCTGGGTTCCGTACGCCAATCTGGACTTCAAACGAATTGACGGCGGATTTCTCGTGCAGAGTCGGAACACTGCCACCGATCCCACCACCAGCATGCAGGTCGTGTCCAAGCGACAACCAACGCTCGAGGAACTGACAGATCTACAATTCGCCTGGCGAGCCGTGAAGCATGTCAAGTCCAATGCCATTGTGCTGGCCAGGAAACTGTCGCTGGTGGGCGTGGGCGCGGGACAGATGAGTAGAGTGAGTTCGGTTGAGTTAGCCTGCCGGATGGCAGGCGATCGAGCACGCGGTTCAGTCCTCGCCTCGGACGCCTACTTTCCATTTCCAGACGGCGTGGAGCGAGCGGTTGAAGCCGGTGTCACGGCCATCATCCAGCCGGGCGGGTCTATACGTGACAAAGACGCAATCGAGGCAGCCGACCACGGGGCCGTGGCCATGATCTTCACCGGCATGCGGCACTTCAAACATTAACCAGTTCGCCAGATTGACTCTCAGGTCCACCTGACTCTATGATTCGGTGCAAGCTTGCACGGCGAATCGGCACACCGAGCAGGACCGTTACAAGAGGAGGATCACACATGTCCTGGCGTCTCTGCACTCATCTGTCTGTAGCCTTGATTGTCCTGGCCGCGTTGCTCATTACGGGCGCCGCTCCCCCTGCCGTGGCCGGTTCGCCGCGAGCGTCGGCACACCTGAAACTGGTGCACCCCGGCATACTTTCCGTGGGTTCGGACACTACCTATTCCTCCTATGGAGGAATCGGATGTCAATCATCCCGGTACATTCATCGGGGCTGACGTTGATCTGGCCAGTGCTCTAGCCAGGGCCATGCACTTAAAAGGCGCCAGGATCGTCAGTACCAGCTTTGACTCATTGATTCCGGCGCTGGCTCGGCACAACTTCGATGTCATTATGTCTAGCATGAACGACACTCCGGGCCGCCGGAAACAGATCTCCTTCATCGACTATATGCAGCTTCGCGCCGCGGAAGCGATTGTGGTGCCGAAAAGCAGTTCGTTGCATGCCAATGGCTACCACGGGCTGTGTGGGCATAGCGTGTCCGTCGAGAAGGGCACCGCAGAACTTCTCGATCTGACCGCGGCGGACAAGTCATGCAAGAACAAGATGAATATCAAGACCTTCACGGCCGATACCGGCGCCTTTCAAGCGCTCGCCTCTGGTCACTCCGATGCCTACACCACTGATTTACCAGTGGCACTCTTTTACGTGAAGGCGCATGGTGGGACGATCCGCTTTGCCGGCAAGGCGTTTGGCTCGGGTGCCTTCTACGGTATTGGCCTGGCACAGGGGAATGCCGCGCTCCATCGAGCACTGGTTGGCGCGCTGGCGAAAATTCGCGCCAACGGGCAGTATCGTCGAATTCTGGCTAAATGGGGGCTTTCCAGCACCCACCTGTAAGCGGAACCGATAAGCAGGATTGGATATGGGAAGAGGATGAGCGACAGGATCGCTCATCCTCTCTGATTTGGGTGAGGTGTCGCCACGAACTTCGATACATCGTTCTTCTGGAAATATCTCTTTTATGGGCCGATTGTGGACGGGGCAAAAATCACCGTCTTGCTTGCCGTTCTTTCGCAAGTAGCGGGAATCGCACTCGGGCTACTCGCGGCGGTCGGGCAACAATCTCGCTTACGTATCCCGATCTTTCGGGCCGTGAGTTGGGTCTACCTATGGCTGTTCCGTGGCACGCCTTTGCTGGTCCAGATCTTCTTTGTGTACTTTGCCGTTCCTCAGCCGACCAATCATCGGATTGAGCTTCCCGAATTCTGGTCCGCGATGCTGGCCTTGAGCTTGAACGAAGGCGCGTACATGGCCGAAATTATCCGGGCTGGAATTTCGTCGGTGGACGCCGGCCAGGTGGAAGCCGCGGAATCGCTTGGTATGACTCGAGGCCTCGCCATGCGACGCATCATCTTGCCGCAGGCGATTCGCATTATTATTCCGCCCACTGGGAACGAATTTATTTCCATGTTGAAGAACACCTCTCTGGCCTACGCTATATCCCTTCAGGAGATATTCTTCAACACCGACCAGCTCCGCAGCGCCACCTACACAGAGTTCGAGCCGCTGACCATTGTCTCGATCTGGTATCTGGCGATGACTACCGTCGCCAGCTACTTACAAGGGCATCTGGAGCGGTATTTTGCGCGAGGGGTGTCGCGTGAGATCCGAGATCCCGGCCTTTTCCAGCGGGCCATGACGGGGACCTTCCGGCGAGGATGAACAACAGCTTGCAGCCCATGGTTCAGGTGGAGAACCTCCACAAACGCTTCGGCGCCCTTGAGGTACTTCGCGGTATCGATATGACCGTCGCAAAAGGGGAAACGATCGTCATCATTGGCGCCAGCGGATCGGGTAAGAGCACCTTTCTACGCTGCATTAACAGCCTGGAAGCGGTCGACAGGGGTCGGGTGGTGGTCGATGGGACGCTCGTCGGCTACCGCGAGAACGGCGCCAGACGGCGCCCTCTGCCGCCGAGAGTCATCGCTCGCCAGCGGGCATCAATCGGGATGGTTTTCCAGCGCTTTAATCTATTTCCGCACATGACAGCCCTACAGAACATTACAGAGGCGCCCATTCACGTGCGAGGCTTGCCGAAGCGCCAGGCAACTGAACAGGCACTGGTGTTGCTGGACAAAGTAGGTTTGGCGGAAAAAGCAAAGAGCTATCCCAACCAGCTCTCGGGAGGTCAGGCACAACGGGTGGCGATAGCGCGCGCCCTGGCGATGGAGCCGAAAGTGATGCTGTTCGATGAGGCGACGTCCGCGCTCGACCCGGAGTTGGTAGGAGAGGTTTTGCTGGTCATGGAGGATCTGGCGCGGTCCGGCATGACAATGCTGGTGGTTACGCACGAAATGCACTTTGCGCGTGAGGTGGCGGATGAGGTGTACTTCATGGACGGCGGCGTGATCTGCGAGCAGGGGAGACCCGGGGATATTTTTGAACATCCGCGGAAGGAACGAACCCGCTCCTTTCTACGCGCGGTACTCTCGCCGCGCGAAGCGCCATAATGCCCGAGAGCAGGCCGCGTTCGACTTGGTAGCATAAGACGTGATGACTGACGACACAGTGCGGGAAACGCACGTCTGCGTGCTCCTCTTCGCCGCCTACCGAGAATTACTCGGCGCATCGCGCCTTGAACTCAGCGTGCCACGAGGAGCTACGCTGCAGGATGTGTATCGGGCGCTTGAGGTACGGGAGCCGCGCCTGGCACAGCTTCGTGACTCCACTGCATTCGCCGTGAATCGAGAAGTGGTGCCGCCTGGAAGCGCGGTGCGCGAGGGCGACGAAATCGCTTTGCTACAACCGGTAAGTGGAGGAGTGACATGATCGAGCTGCGCCACGATGCCCTCTCGATTGAAAAGTGCATGGCGGCCGTGCGGGGACCGGGTAGCGGCGGATTGGTCACCTTCGTTGGCTCGATTCGCGATAACTCGGATGGGCAGGCCGTACACTTTCTCGAGTACGAGGCATACGAACCCATGGCACTGGACAAGCTGACCCAGGTGGTTGAGGAGGCTTCTGCACGCTGGCCGGTACACGCCATGGCTATTCAGCACCGGCTGGGGCGGCTCGAAATCGGCGAGGACGCGGTCGCTATTGCCGTGTCGTGCACGCACCGAGGCGAAGCATTTGCGGCCTGCGAGTACGCGATCGACCGGCTCAAAGAGATCGTGCCGATCTGGAAGAAGGAGCACGGCTCGGACGGGTCAACGTGGGTGGGAGGACCTACCGGCGATTCGACCAGCGGAGACCCGGCTGGGGCGTCAGGTTAACGACGTCGCGCAGGACGGTCAGCGCGGTAGAAATGCCACCCGAGACCCCTGAACCCGACTCCTCGATGGCAACGTTGAGATCGCCCAGCGGCTCCGTCCTGAAGCTTACACCCATGTTCGCCCCGTCAAGACGGCCCAAGAAGCTGTTCGCGGGATGTCGTTCCGGCTTCACCTCGGCCCAGGTGCCCTGTTCGTCTGCCCGCACGCGCGCGACCAGCTTGATCGTCTCGCCCTGTCGACCGGCTTCCTCCAGTTCAACGGCTGTAATGTCCCGTATACCGGTACGCCGAACGTCGGACAGGTGGACATTTCCGCCCAGCACCGCATTCGCCACGATCACCGCTTTGGCTGCCGCGTCCCAGCCGTCTACGTCCAACGTCGGGTCCGTTTCGGCGATGCCGATTTCCTGTGCCTGCCGCACGCCTTCATCGTACGAGGCGCCACGCGCCATAGCCGTTAAAATCTGATTGGTGGTTCCATTTAGAATCCCGGCGACCGAGGTAATCCGCGCGCCAATGAGAACGCGCTCGGTGATTTCGAGCACGGGTAATGGCGCTCCGACCGTGCCGCCGAAACGGACGCCTACCCTGCGCTCGCGCGCTTGCGCCATAATCTCCGCGTAATGCAGGACCAGCGCACCCTTGCTGGCCAGCACAATATGCATGTCGCGCTGCAAGGCGGCGCGGATGTACGACCACCCCGGTTCACCATCCTGGTAATTGGTGCTCGTCGTCTCCAGCAGTACGTCAGCCTCGCTGCGCTCGAGAAATCGAACTTCCGCCAGTTCGGTTTCGCCGTGCGCGTCGCCAGCAACCGTACCATGCACTTGCTTCGCTCGGAGTAGCGACTCGGGATCGAGACCGGCGGGGGCAACCGCGGCGCCGCCGCGATCTGCTACGCCAGTGAGAATTAGATTGACGCCATGGTCGGCACGATACTCTGCGCCGTGGTCGCGAAGCAGTGTAGCCACGCCCTGACCCACGTTGCCGAAGCCAGTCAATGCCAGTCGAATGTCCATGCTAGGTTCCCCCCTGTTTTTCGGATGTTTCTGTGCCTCGGGATGGCGTGCACCGGAACATAGCGAAAGTATCGACGGTAGTGCGCTTTCCATCTCGCCGCATCAGCAGCAAGGTATGTCGCTCGCTGCGCCGCCCGGTGAGCTTGATCGCCCGTATAGCGCAAGCGCCGCACGTCGCCCGTTAGCATACCCAGCGGATCGTACCACGCCACATCGGCCAGTCGAGTGATCCAGACGCCCTCACTATACTGCGCCACTAACGTCGCCAGGATCGCGCTCAGGTAGGTGTGAATTTTCGGACCGGACCTGAGCGCGTTCAGCGCTCGGACCTGATTGCCGCAGCGCCCAGCCTGGCGATAGAGCTGGATAGCAGCCAGTTTCAGCCCGATCGCCCGCCTCCGCGCCATCGGCACCTTGTCGTGCTGCATGGCGCCGCTCAACCTCCCCAGGTCGATGGCAACCTCAGATGACCGTTTGGTTACCGAACCCAAGGGAAGCCGTAGCCGATCGAAGCGCTCCAGTACCGACAGGGTTCGCCGGTGATGCGTCCCGCTGCACCCCGTCAACCAGAGACCTACCAGACAGAGCAGACCGACTTGTCTCAACTACGTCTCTCAACCGAAATCGGCGACAGGTTGTCGCGCAATCAAGGCAGCCATACCGGCCGGTTAGAGCCATCGAAACCAGAGCCAGCCTCGTCCACCTTTACACCTTCTCCGCCGCCCACCGGCTCGATATACAGATCCAAGCCCGAGACGCTGGCGCGTAGGTAGGATATCCAGCGCCCGTCTGGGCTGAAAGCCGGTTGCGCCACCCGTCCGCCCGCAATGAAGGTACGCGGGCCAAGTTGCGGAACGCCGCGGGCCTGCTGCAGCGCCGCCACCACAATCTGATCCTGCCCGTTGGGCGCCCTTCGGATATAGACCAGCTTGGTCCCTCGCCGATTCCACTGAGGCTGGAGGACCCGCCCGCCCATCGGCGTCAGATTCCAGATCCCACTGGTCGCCAGATTCTTCAACTCGAGTTGCGAATACGGCTGGTACGAGGGCTTGAGATAGTCCCAGCGCACATACACAAACTGCGAGGTACCGGGCCGAACTGTGGGCTCGGTGTCGCCGCCGCTTCCCGGCTGCGGTTGGGTGAGTTGCGCCAGATGGCCGCCAGGGTTGGAGAGTGACCACACCGCCAGGTCGACCTTGCGGCTCTCAGAGGGCGGTATGGGCAGCTTGCCGCGATCGGTCGAGAAGAGCAGGGTCTTGCCGTCCTTCGTCCATGTCGGCCAGGCGGACCACAGATCGTTGTGCACGTCCACCGGGTTGATGCTATAGGTGAGCCGGTGCAAGTGTCCCGTATGCACGTCAAGCGTCCAGAGATCGGAGGAATTCTCCAGGAACTGAGTCAGCGCAATCGTGCGCCCGTCCGGCGAGGGGCTGAGCATAGTGGCGCCCGGCAGCGTCGCGAGCCGGTGTGTGCTATGGTCCGGATTGATTTCCACGATGTCGTGCCCCTGAACTACGACAAGATGACCGGGCAATCGTGTCAGGGTGGGCGGTGTTGCCGAGGGTACCGGAGTTGGAGCGGCGGCGGCAGTGGGCGTTTCTCTGGGTTGGCTAGTTATCGTGGGGCTCGGCCCCGGTCGCAGGGTTGGCGTTGCGGTTGGCGCCACGCGAGGGTGTGCCTGGCTCAAATTGGGGGGGATGTGGTTCCGCGGGATCTCGGCGAACATCTGCTTGATGAGCGGGCGGATTCTCGACCAGTTAGGAATCAGGATGCTCTGCTCTCCTGCGGGCGTGATCGCCGTCGAGAAGTGCGCATACCGCGGGTACTGCAGCACCACCTGGTGGATATCTTGCGGTCCAATGTGGCGAGCCGTTTGATTGAGATCGTAGATCTGGGGCAGGGTGAGGTCGGTCATGACCTTTCCCTGAAGTTCGCTGACCAGCGATTCGATATTCAGCAAGACGTCCAGCGCGTTGACGCGACGGTGCAGTTCCAGCAGCACCTGCTGCTGGCGACCCTCCCGGCTAAGGTCTCCAATCAGGTCGCCATGGCGTGAGCGGACGTACTGCAATGCGTGGTCTCCCGTCATATGCTGCCATCCGGCTGGGATGAAGATCCTGCGGTATACATACGGATTCACGCTGCTGAGATCATCCGGATAGAAATCGTCCAGAACCGGATGCTTTATGTCAAGCGTCACCCCTCCGAAGGTGTTGATCACGCTGATGAAGCCATCCAGTCCAATCCAGACATAGTGATCGATCCTGATACGAAAAGCGCGCTCGACCGTCTCGAGCGCTAACTCTGCCCCCTGAAGTCGACCGCCATTCGCGGCTCCATACTTGAAGGCCAGCATGATCTTGTCTTTACCGTGCCCACGGATAGGCACATAAAAGTCGCGCGGTATGGAAAGAAGATCGACCCTGTGGTGCTTGGGATCAAGGGTGACCACAATCATGCTCTGCGTGTCCGGTTTCGCTGCTTCTTTCTTTCGATCGTTGTCGCTTCCCAGGATGAGGAAGTTGATCCGCTTATTGCTGTTGAAGGGCAGTGGCGTTGCCCGGGGCCCGAAGGTCGAGTGAGGCACCGGCTGGTTGGTAATCTTCTGGATGCCCTGGTACACGTGGTATGCGCGCGAGCCCAACCAGAGAGCAACCAGGAGCAAGGCCGCAACGCATAACGCGAGAACGGATCGCAAGGCGCGCCGGTAGGATACCGGGCGAGCGGTTGAGGTGGAAGGCACGGGCTATTCTATCCGGGTCGGTGGACCGGCTTGAAGCATCGTCAGCAGTTCGCCATGCAAGGGCGAGCTTGATGTTGCCACCAAAGCGAACGTCTGCTCCGTATAGCGGCTACCTACCATATCGGTCACCATGCCCCCTGCTTCGCGCACCAGCACCACCCCCGCCCCATAGTCCCAGGCGTGGGCATAGCGGTGCAGCATGGCATCAAATCGCCCGCTGGCAACGTAGGCGAGAGCCAGCGCGGCCGACCCTATGTTGCGGGTGCGCAGAACCCTGGGAGCTACTACCTGAAGGTCCCGGAGTCCTTCCGCCATGCTTTGATCGTTGAAGTCCACGGTCATCTGCACAAAGGCAACATCGACGCGATCGACCGAGCTGGTGTGCAGCCGTTTCCCGTTCAACCAGGCGCCTTTCCCGGTCGCGGCCGAGAAGGTCTCGTTTCGAATTGGATCGACAATCACTCCCAGAACGGGACCTCCGTGGTCGAACAGGGCCAGGCTTACGCACCAAACGGGCAGACCTCGCGAGAAGTTGAGCGTACCGTCGAGCGGATCCACATACCACCGCCGGCCGCTCTCGGGTCGCGTTGCTGCTCCCTCTTCGCCAACGATCCCATCGGTCGGAAAGTGCTCTGCCAGGTGCTCCCGAATGAGCTGCTCGCTCGCGACATCCGCCGCGGTTACGACGTCACGGTCGCCCTTGGCCCGTGCGTCAACTCGGTCTGTGCTGAAATATGAGCGCACCAGGTCAGCCGCCTCACGCGCGATCCCGACCGCCGTCGCCAGCTCTTGTTCGGCGTCCATTCCGTGTTCTCCCCGCTCGTTCTACGTGGTTTCCCCGATACGCCGGTTTACCCTTCCATGTATACTGATTTTGATTTGGACGGCGCCAAGCGACGGCCTCGTTCTATCCAGGAGACGGAGGAGAAACACGCTTTGAATCTTCAATCGATGCTGCCCACGCGGGCCCCGGCCATGGCCGATCTAGTGCTTGGTCCGCTATTGGGCAAGCCGGTGATGGCGTACTACTACGTCACCTACAAGTGCAACGCGCGCTGCGTGTTCTGCAACATTCCGGATGGACCGATGGACGTACTCCCCGTGTCTCAGTACAGTTCGACCGAGAAAACGATCGAGCACTTCGACATTTTGAAACAGTTGGGTGTTCGCCTGATTGACTTCACCGGTGGAGAACCGCTCCTGCGTAAGGACATCGCGGTGCTGCTGCGTGCAGCCAAAGACCGCGGTTTCCGCACCCAGATGACGACCAACTGCACTCTCTACCCCCGGCGAGCCCAGGAGCTGCAGGGCCTCATCGACATTCTCAACTTCTCGCTCTGCTCGCCGGGCCCTGAACCGCACAATACCCTGCGCCGGGACAATTCCTATGACTCGGTGATTCAGAGCCTTGACATTGCTCGGCGGCTCGGCGAGCCGTACCAGATCATCTTCGTCCTAGGGGATGACAACGCCGATCTCCTGCCGGGAATGATCGAGTTGTGCCGGGAAAAGCAATGCATCCTGAAGGTTCAGCCGGAATGGGACTACTTCGGAAACGATGGTGTGGCCACGGAGAATTTGGTCAAGGCCAATGCTATCGCGCTCGAAAAGAACGTATACGTCAACTGGGGTGAAACGCGCATCATGGGGCAGGGGGGCAACCAGATGGAGAAGCCGTCCTGCAAGGCAGCGAATGCGGTCATCGCTATCTCCCCGGATGGGTACATCCTCTACCCCTGTTACCACAAGATTGCGCAGCGCATTAAGTTCGACTGGAACATTATCGACTTCTTCAAAACCGAGAAGTGGAAGGAAATGCAGAACAAGACCGGGACCTTCAAGTTCTGTGACGACTGCAGCAATCTTTGCTACATCCACCCATCTTTTTATTACAAGCTCGACCGTAACTTCGTGCTCAGTGCTCTGGCGGATATCCGCTACATGAAGGAGCGCAAGCGCATCGAGCGCCAGCGTGTGCGCTCGCTCGCGCAGGAAGCCGCTGCTATCGCCGGGTGAACATAGGCATCGTCACAGACTTCTACTACCCGTGGATTGGCGGCCCCGCTACTCTGATACGCAATCTCGGCCACGGGCTTTCCGCCCGTGGCCATTCTGTATTTCTCCTGGCGCCCAGCCCTAGCGGTACATCGGGTGTTGAATACGATGGCTCTATGCACGTCACCCGCGCGCGCTCCCATTCGATCCCCTTCGGGTATAACCTTCGTAGCGCGCTCCATCCGGGCCGGGAAGTGGATGAATGGCTCTCGGCCATTCGGCCCGATGTGCTCCACGTGCACCACCCGTTCGTGCTCAGCACCACAGCCTTGCTGGCTGCCCGCAAGGCGCACATCCCGGTGGTGGCCACGAATCATACCGTCCCGGAGTGCTCGCTGTGGGGTGTTCGAGATCATCGACTTCTGTACGCTATGACCAATCGAGCGTTTAGCGCGTGGCTGAAGTGGGTGCTGAAACGCTGTGACGTGGTTACCACCCCAACGGACACCGCGGCTCGATCTCTGAGAGACCTCGGTTTTCCCTCGCAGCTCCAGCCAATCTCAAACGGCGTCGATGCTGAACGGTTCAGACCGGGACCCGGCGATCCTGCGCTGCGCGCCCGCCTGGGGCTGGACGAGCGACCTATTGTGCTATACACGGGACGGCTCGATGCCGAGAAGCAGATGGATGTCTGGCTCCAGGCAGCGGCGGAGGTGGTGAAGACGCGCGACGTACAATTCGTCGCGACCGGTAAGGGCACGGATGCGGCCCGTCTTGAGAAGATAACGAGGTCACTGGGATTGGAACAGCATGTGCGCTTCGTCGGTATCGTAGCGGAGGACGATTTTCCGGGAATCTATCGCCTGGCAACCATGTATTTTATTACGTCGCCGGTCGAGTTACAGAGTATCTCAACGCTGGAAGCCGTCGCCAGCGGTCTACCGGTGGTGGCAGTACGTGCCGGCGCCTTGCCTGAACTCGTGCACCACGAGCACAACGGTTATCTGTTTGCACCGGGGGACTGGCGGGCCGCTGCCGCAGCCCTGGGCACGATCTTATCTAACCTGGATTTGAGCCGTGGGATGGGCATTGCCAGCCGGAATATCGGCACCGCACACCACCTGCCAGCGACTATAGACTCTTACGAGAGCCTCTTACAACAGGCAGCGGGGAGAGGAGGGTGCATTGAGCAAGCCGCTTTCGCCAGGTCTTGAAACGTCCGCGTCATCGGATACCGTTCCTTCTCCAACAGTCACCGCCCCGCGGCACACGGGGTTCCGCGCGGTGTTGCGCAATCGCGCCTTTCTGGCCATCTGGTCAGCGCAGATGGCCTCGCAAACGGCCCAAAACAGCCTCTGGTACGCCCTAATCATTATGGTTGGGGAACTGACGGGCAAGAAGCCGGCCGGCATTGGTTTCACCATTATTCTGGTCCAGATTCCCACCGTCTTGTTCAGCAGTCTGTCCGGAGTCCTGGTGGACCGCGTGCCCAAGCGGACTATCCTGGTGGGCACCAATTTGATTCGGGTGGCGGGCGTCTTGCTGTATGCGCTGTTCCAGCGCGATGTACTGGGCTTGTACCTGGTTACCTTCGCCGTGGCGGTTGTCAGTCAGCCGTTTGCACCGGCCGAGGGTTCAACCATTCCTCTGATCGTGGAAGAGTCGGAGCTGATCACAGCCAACTCTCTCTTCCAGATGACTTTCATGACCTCACAGGCTGCGGGGTTTGCGCTGGCACCCATCGCCATTGGCTTTTTCGGTATCAGAACCACGCTGATCGTGCTTGCCGTACTCTTCGCGTTTTCCGCGCTGGTGCTCCTTCCGCTGCCTGCGGCAACGCGGCAGCGAGTTCCGAGCGAGCACCTCAACGTGAAAGAGGGTGCGCGACGAGTGTGGAAGGACCTGACCGAGGTAGTGCAGTTCATATTTCATGACCACCCACTCGCGATCGCGCTCTTCCAAATCGCGCTGGCCCCGACCCTGCTGTTGGTGCTGGCGGAAGTAGGACCCGACTTCCTGGCGAATACTCTTGGTATCGGGCAGACGAGTACCTCATTGTTTTTCCTGTTGGCGCCAGCCGGCGGAGGGCTTGCTCTGGGCATGGTGATTCTTGGTCAGTGGGGACATCGGATGCGCAAAGACCGTCTGGTCCTGGTGTCGCTGATCGCGCTCGGTGTCACGGTGATCGGTCTGGCTTCGGTGCCCACCATCGCCCTTCTCTGGCACGGACTGGTTCCTCAAGGGGTAGAGTTGACCGCTACCATGGTTCCCATCGCGGCTCTCATGGGGATCGAGGTGGCCTTCATTAATGCGCCGGTCCAGACCATCGTCCAGGAGCGGGCCACTCCGGAGCTTCGAGGCCGAGTTCTGGCCCTGCAGCAGACGCTGACCGCGGGCATGGCGATTCCACCACTGATACTGGTCGGCGGTGTCGCGGCTATCTTCGGTACGCCCGCCACGCTCTCTCTGATGGGGGTCCTAATCATCAGTATCGGTCTGGGAATCGTGTACTACACCTAAGCCGAGCTAAAGGTCCCGTGCATCCGGTCGCTACGGTTCCCGGTTCGCCGAGGCCCGGTTACCGAAATGCGCGCATAGCGTCAAACACATCTCGCCCCATCCGCCGCAGCGGCCGGTGGCGGCGAACCAGTCGAAAAATCTCGCCGCGACGCTCCTTCTTGGAGATGTTGTCGACCGTGAGAAAGTCGCGTGCTGCCTCGTTCAACATGCGAGGATAGACACCGAAGAACTCCCGGTGCGTACGGAAAAAGCCGGGTGCATTACGGAGGTCGTGAAGATCCTTCATGATGAAACTGTCCTTCAGCTTCTTCTCATACAGTGACAGGGAATCGGCGGAAAAGTCGCTTTTTTCCTTAGCGGCGATCACCGTCTCCCCGGCCAGCTTCCCGCTAGTGATCGCCAGGTTGGAGCCCTCCTGATACATGAAGTTCACAAAGCCCGCCGCGTCGCCCAGGAGCATGTAGCCGTCGCCGTAGGGGCGAGGCAACTCTTCGAACCGCACCTCAGGAATCAGGTGGGCGAGATACTCCTTGATCTCCGATCCGGCGAGTAACGGCTTGATTGCCGGATGTTCCTTGAGTTCCTCAATCAAATCGTTCGGCTTGATCTTGGTCTCGACCATATGACTGACGATGGCGCCGAATCCGACCGAGAGCGTGTCCCGGTTGGTGTAGATGAAGCCACTGCCCATCATGCCGTGCGCGAACTCGCCGGTCAACAGAATGGTGACCCCTTCGTTGTCGCCGACGTTGAATCGCTCGTTGATGACCTCGCGGGGCAGTGCATGAACCTCTTTCACTGCCAGCGCCGCGTTTTCCATCGTGAAGTCTTTGCGCAAGCCGGCCTTCACCGCGGCAAAGGCATTGATGCCCTCCGCATCCAGCACCACGTCTGCAAAGAGGTCTCCCTCACGACCGGTGCGAACACCAACGATCTTGCCGTTCTCTGAAACCAGGTCCGTGACCTGTGTTTCGGGAATGAGAAACGCCCCCGCATCCTCCGCCTGCTGCGCGAACCACGGATCGAGCCGTGCTCGCAGTACCGTAAACGCGTTGTAGGGGGGCCGGCCGAATTCGGCGGTACGATATCCCGCGGTGACCACCGAGTCCTTACCCAGCATCCAGAGGCGTTGCTCAATCACGGGTCGTTCGACCGGCGCTGATTCCCAGAAGTCACCAAAAACGGCCTGCGTCGCCTCGCGAAAGATGACCCCGCCCATCATATTTTTCGAGCCGGGTTTGTCCCCACGCTCGATCACCACCACGCTCAGCCCAGCTTTCGCCATGGTGAGCGCGGCAGCCGAGCCGGCAGGCCCGGCGCCGACTACTATCGCATCGAACTTTTCATCGTCCAATCGAATGCCTCTCTTTTCGTTTGCTACTGCTTAGCGCAGCACGGCCTGGAGGCCATCGACTGCCTGCGTGGCCAGGTTGAAAAAACCGCCCGGCAGGATGCCAAGACCGATGGTGCCCGCGACCGCCGCTACCATGGCATAGTCGGCGGTGACCGGGATCAAACTGGAGCGCAGATCTGTTTCAGCGGCCTCGCGGCGCTCGAACATGACCGCCACCACCCGCAGGTAGTAGAAGATCGAGACCAGGCTGGCCATCACGCCAACAATCGCCAGTTCGGTATGGCCCGCCTCCACGGCGGCCTTGAGTGCCAGGTACTTCGCAAAAAAGCCAACCGTGGGAGGGAAACCCGCCAGCGAAAACATGAATACCGCGGTAGCGCCCGCCAATACCGGGTTCCGATAGAACAAACCGCGATAGGTTGAGATCTCGTCGCCCGCCAGGCCCTGACTCTCGAGCACACTGACGATGACAAAGGCGCCGATGTTCATGAAGGTGTAGGCCAGGAAGTAAAAAGCAATGGCCGTGATGCCTGAAGCATTGTTCGCGGCCATCGCCACCAGGATGTAGCCGGCGTGCGCGATGCCCGAATATGCCAGCAGCCGTTTCATATTGGTCTGCACCAGCGCGAGCACATTGCCCACGATCATGGTGGCGATAGCGAGCGCCCAGATGAGGCCGAACCAGTGCGACTCGACCGATCCCAGTGAGAAGTTAAAGACGCGAACAAAGGCGGCGAAGACCGCCGCCTTGGTGGTTACAGACATGAACGCAGTGACCGGCGTCGGCGCCCCTTCGTAGACATCCGGGGTCCACATATGGAACGGAACCACCGAGATTTTGAACGCAAACCCCACCACCATTAAACCAATGCCGACGTATAGTAGAGCACTGCTCGCGGCGCCCGCCCCGCAGCCGACACCGTGCAGGCAGGCATTGATTACCTGGAGTTGAGTGGAACCGGTGGCGCCGTAGAGCAGCGCCATCCCGTAGATCAAAAAGGCGGAGGCGAATGAACTGAGCAGGAAGTACTTGAAGCCGGCCTCCTGCGAGCGGGTTCTGCCCCGTTCAAAGCCGGCAAGAATGTAGAGCGAGAGCGACAACAACTCCAGCGCCAGAAACAGAATCATGAGACTGAGCCCCGAAGCCATGAGCATCATGCCGGTGGCCGAGGCCAGGAGCAGGGCATAAAATTCGCCGGCGTCAAACGCGGACGTCTCGATGTAACTGGGCGAGAGCAGCACCGCGAGCGCCCCTGAAACCAGGATGATAGCGCAAAAAAACATCGCGAAGCGGTCGCTGGTGACGGTGCCATAGAGCGCCGACGGAGCGCCGGTGGTCCAGAGATGCGCGGTGGCGATGAAGGATAGGACGATCGCCGCCAGGGCGAGACCGGTGGTAACCTCGATCTTGCGCCGTTTGACGAAGACATCCGCCAACAGCAAGACCAGGACGCCTCCGCCCATAATCAACTCTGGCAGGACTGCCCCCCAATCAGCGGCGCTGACGTGGATCGGGATGGTTGACACCGCGGCCAGAACGCTCATCGCCCGCCTCCGACGCTGGGCGTTCCACTATTAGCGGTTTGCACCAGGGTTGACAGCGGCCCGGTCGTTGGGTTCATCCGTGCGGTAAGGCTGTCTGGTTGCAGGCCGACGTAAAAAATCAGGACCATGAGCGGAATCAGTAAGCCGAGTTCGTTCAGCCGTAGATCACCCGGGATCAGGCGGCGTAGCACCGGGTACTGGTAGACGGTGCGCTCCGGCTCCTCACTGCTCTCAGCTCCCTCAGCTACTTGTTGGGGCGAGACCGTGATCGGACCATTCATGGTGTTCTGGAAGAAACGGATCATGTACCATGCGGCCAGAATCACGGTCAACGCCGCGACACTCGCGTACCAGGCGTTCGATTTGAACACCCCGACGAGAATCAGAAACTCGCCGGAGAACGAGTTGAGACCGGGCAAATCCAACCCGGCCAGGATAAAGACAAAGAAAACCCACATCAGTATGGGCCGCTTGATCCCTAACCCGCCCAGATCCGGCAACATCCGCGTCCCGGTACGCGCGGAGATAAAGCCCACGGCGAGAAACAGGCCGGTGATGATGACGCTGTGATTGATCATCTGAAGAACCGTGCCGTCGATGGAGGTGTTGTTGTAGGCGAAGATGCCGAGCGCCAGGAGATTCATGTGGCTGATGCTGGCATACGCGACCAGCCGCTTGATGTCCGTCTGCACCAGGGCCAGCACGGCCGCATACAGCATGCCGATCACGCAGAGCACGGAGAGCAGGGCCGCCAACTGGCGTGATGCCGAGGGGAACAGCGGTAAGCAGTAGCGCAGGAAGCCAAAAGCGCCAGCCTTCGACAGGACGCCCGCCACCACGACCACCACCGGAATCGGCGATTCGGTATACGCCGTGGGCGCCCAGGTGTGGAACGGCCAGATGGGAATCTTAATGGCGAAGGCCATCCCGAAGGCCAGAAACAGCCATATCTGCGCCGACGAACTGACAGGGTGAGCGATCAGGCCGTTCGGCCCTGCCATATCGAGGGTGCCACGCTGGGACCAGAGGTAAAAGATGCCGACCAGCATCAAGAAGCTGCCAAAAATCGTATACAGGAGAAATTTCAGCGTGGCGTAGACGCGCCGCTCCTCACCCCACACGCCAATCAGGAAATAGGTCGGGATCAACATCGCTTCCCAAAAAACAAAAAAGAGGAATAGGTTCAGCGACATGAATACGCCCAGGACGGCCGTCTGTAGACTCAACATCAGCATCAGGAAAATCTTTAGCCGTTCCGCGATCATGTAGTTCGCGGCAATGACCCCGATCCCCACAATGAGCGTCGTGAGGCCCACCAGAAAGACGCTGATGCCGTCGACACCGAGCCAGTAGGTGATGCCAAGGGCCGATACCCAGTCGTACTTGTCGTGGAACTGGAAGACCCAGGTGTGCGTATCGAACTTAAAATCCGCCAGCACGAACATCGCAAGCACGAAGTCAAGCGCCACCACCACGACACTGGCCACCTTGATTTGCCTCTCGTCGTTCAGAAAGGAGATGACCAACGCGCCGGCCAGCGGCAGGAAGAGAATAATGCTCAAAATTGGCAGCGAGAGGCTATTGCTGGTCGCTGAGCCGGGTGTGGCGGCCAGCAGGCCCACAAGATGTACCACTACCGGCCCCCCAGCACGAAAAAGCCGACCATCAAAACGGCGCCCAACAAGATGGAGAGCGCGTAGTTCCGCACATATCCGGTCTGTACCCGCCGCAGACGGCTACTACTCAGCCGCAGCAGCTTCCCAACCCCGTCCACCGCCCCGTCCACAATGTCGGTGTCGAAGTACTGGTTGAGCATGCGGCCCGTAAACTTGATGGGCCGGACAAAGAGGAAATCGTACAGCTCATCCACGTAGTACTTGTGGTACAGAAACCGGTACACCGCGGGCGCTCTCGCCGCCACACGATCCGCGCTCGGTTGGCGCTTGTAATAGATCTGCCAGGCAATGCCGAAGCCGATCAGGGTGGCTAGCAAGGTGGCGATCATCGAGACCGGAGCGAAGGGCTGCGGCGCCAGTGTCGGCCCGCTCACCGGGAAGCGCGTAAAGACGGGAGACAACCAGTCCTCCATTTTGTTGTAGGCACCGGGAAAGGCCAGGAAGCCACCGAACACGGATAGCACCATCAGGACCGCCATCGGCGCCCTCATGGCGAGACCCGGCTCGTGCGCCTGGTCGTACAACTGCCTGTCGCGCGGCTCTCCATGGAAGACCAGGAAGAACAGACGGAACATATAGGCGGCGGTCAGGCAGGCCGTGAGCACGGTAAGCGCCCACACAATCCAGAGCCAGGAATCCCCATGCAAAGCGCGGCTGTATGCCGCGCCGATGACATCCTCCTTGCTGAAGAACCCTGAGAAGCCTGGGAAGCCAATGATAGCCAGCACGCCCACCAGGAAGGCAAAGTAGGTGAAGCGAAGCTTGTTCCTCAGGCCGCCCATTTTACGGATATCCAGTTCGTCGTGCAGGGCATGCATCACGCTGCCCGCGCCCATGAAGAGCAGGGCCTTGAAAAAGGCGTGTTCGAGCAGGTGGAAGATGCCCGCTGAGTACACTGCCACGCCCACGCCGACGAACATATAGGCAATCTGGCTCATGGTGGAATAGGCCAGCACCCGTTTGATGTCGGTGTTGGCGAGCCCCATCCCGGCTGCATAGACCGTGCCAATGGCACCGATAAAGGCAACCGTGTGCAGTCCAATGGGTGACTGCTGATAGATGGGATACGACCGCGCTATCAGATAGACGCCCGCGGTCACCATGGTAGCCGCATGGATCAAGGCACTGACGGGGGTCGGGCCTTCCATGGCGTCCGGCAACCAGGTGTAGAGCGGCAATTGGGCGGACTTCGCCACGGCCCCCACCAGGAGCATCAACGCCATGACGGTGATGATCTGGCCGTTATAGGGCAGCGTGCGAGCATGCGAAAAGACCGTTTTGTAGTCGACGCCGCCAAACTCGAGGAACATCATGAACAGGGCGATCATGATACCCCAGTCGCCGATGACGTTCATGACGAAGGCTTTACGAGCGGCGGCCACCGCTGTTGGGCGTTCCAGGTAGAAGCCAATCAACAGGTACGAGGTCAGACCCACTCCGGCCCAGCCCACCAGCAGCCAGAGATAATTGTCGGCCAGCACGAGCAACAACATGGTGAAAATAAACAGATCCATTTTGGCAAAGAAGCGGCGGAAGCCACTCTCGCCATGCATGTATCCCACTGAGTACACCAGGATCAAGAAACCGACGCCGGTAACAATCAAGCTCATGGTCGACGACAGCGGATCCAACTGCAAGCCAAAGTCGAGGTGGAACTGACCGGCCAGCACCCAGTGCCAGCCAAATTCATCCCACTGTCGAGAGGCGCCCGGCTGGCCCTGTAGCCATGCGAAACAGATGATCGCGCAGAGAAAGGCCAGTCCGACCGCCAGCGGCCCGATCCACCGCACCTCCCGTTCGGTCAGTCGGGTCACCAGTGTGTTGATGATGAATCCCACCAGGGGCAACAGCAAAACGCCCCAGATAAAGTGCTGCACCCGGCTACCCTCTCATCTGGTCGAGTTCATCGACGTCGATCTGCTGGCGCGTCTGAAAGATGGAAACGATCAGCGCCAGACCCACCACCACCTCTGCCGCGGCTACCGTCATGATGATAAACACAAAGATCTGTCCGTCAGCGGAACTCAAATAGTGCGAAAAGGTAACGAAGGTCAGATTGACCGAGTTCAACATGAGTTCGACCGACATAAACATGATCAGGGGATCGCGTCGGATGAGCACGCCGACCGTGCCCAGGGTGAACAGAATTGCACTCAGAATCAGAAAATGATCGGGACCCGGTGTCACACGTCCGTCCTTTCGCGCCGTCTTCCCAGAGCCACTGCCCCAATCATGGCGACCAGGAGCAATAGTGTGGTGCCCTCAAACGGGAACACGAAATTGGTAAACAACTGCGTGCCGAAGGCCTGAACATTGCCCCGCGCCAACTCCGCGTTGAAGGCGCCATGCGCCCCGGTTAACGCATGTGGCGCCTGGGCCACAAAGTACACGACGCTCAACAGCAAGAGCCCGCCGAAGAGGACGCTGAGCGGCCGCTGGCCGGGTAGGTGCTGGCCGATGAATGGATAATCCTGCACCCCAAGTAGCGTGATGACGAACAGAAAGAGCACCATCACGGCCCCGGCGTAGATCAGGATCTGCGCGGCGGCAATGAACTGCGCGTTGAGGAGAAGGTACAGAATAGCAAGCTGCGCCAGCGTAACAATTAAGGACAGAGCGCTATAAATTGCGCTCCGCGCCGTGATCACGCCGACACCGCTGACCACCGATGACGCAGCGGCTACCCAGAAGACGATGGTCTCGATCACCGTCAAAGCTTCTCCCTCCTCTTCCCGATCGATCCGCCTCAGGCGGGTAGTGTGCTCAGATCTTTAGCCGGCTCCAGGAGCATATCCTTGGTGTAGATCAGTGCCGCGCGCCGGTAGTCCGACAGGTCGAGTATCGGTTCCAGCGTGATGGCGCCTGTCGGGCACGCTTCTTCGCAGAAGCCGCAAAAGATGCACCGAAGCATATCGATCTCGTAAATGGCCGCATAGCGTTCCCCGGCTGAGACGCGGTGTTCGGGGCTGTTTTCGGCTGCTTCGATGTAAATGCAGTCGGCGGGACAGGCGCCGGCGCAGAGGTAGCACCCAATGCAGCGCTCCAGGCTGTTCTCATACCGATGCAAAACGTGGCGACCACGCGTCCGTTCCGGCAATTGCCGCCGTTCTTCCGGGTACTGCACAGTCGTGGGCGGCCGGAACATGTTCTTGAAGGTCACGCCCATCCCGCGCGCAAACTCTAGTAATGCCAACGTTTCCTCACTTACGTTTTGGTGAGACGCGCAGGGAGACGCGCTACCGCGCAACCACCGCTCACCAGGGAATCTAACTTAAGGATACATACAAGGCGGTCACCAACATGTTGACCACTGCCGCGGGGAGCAAGACGCGCCAGCCAAACCACATGAGCTGGTCGTACCGAATGCGGGGCAAGGTCGCACGGACCCAGATATACATGAATAAGAAGAATGCGACCTTCACCAGGAACCAGAAAACGCCGATCAACTCAGCCCAGGGATGGCTGGTGATGGTGAAGAAAATGCCGTTGCCGATACCTACCCACCCACCCAGATACAGGGTCGTTACCAGGGCGCTGATGGTCACCATATTGATGTATTCGGCCGCGAAGAACAGGGCAAAGCGCATACCCGCGTACTCGGTGTGATATCCAGCTACCAACTCCTGCTCGGCTTCCGCCAGATCAAAGGGAGCACGATTTGTTTCAGCAAAACCGCCAATCGCGAAAAGCACGAAGCCGATCGGTTGCAGCAGCACGAACCAGGTGAGCGTGTGATTCTGCACCTCGACCAATCCGATCGGACTCAGCGTGCCTCCCAACAGCACCACCGCGACCAGCGCCAGTCCGAGTGACAACTCGTACGAAATAATCTGCGCCGTAGAGCGCAAGCCACCGAGCAGCGAATATCGATTGCTCGAACTCCAGGCGCCAAGCACAATGCCGTAGACGCCGAGCGAGAGAATGGCCAGGATGTAGAGGACGCCAATGTTGACGTTAGCCACCGCCATCACTCGATCCTTGCCAAAGAGCGGAAAAGTCGGCCCGACCGGAATCACGGCAAATGCCATGAGAGCTACAAACATCGAGATCGCGGGGGCAGCCAGATACACCATAAGTCGCACTTCCCGCGGCGTGATTTGCTCCTTGAGCAGCAATTTGAGCCCATCGGCCAGGGGCTGCATCAGCCCAAAGGGACCCACTCGATTGGGTCCGTACCGCGCCTGCATCCGCCCCAGGATTTTTCGTTCCGCCAGGGTTAGGTAGCCAAAGGCCGCCATCAGCAGTCCCACTGCGATAGCGCTCTTAATAAGCGCTTCGATGACCGTGTCTACCGCGCCATTCGGATTTGGAATGCCAAAGATGAGGCCGAGTACGATGACGATTCCTCCCCTTACACCGGCTGCAGCGACACTGAACGAGTCCCAGTACCGGCAACATCCGTCAAGGTCATGCCACGGTAGCTATCAACCGAGCGCGAGATGTCCTCCCATATGTGCCGTGGCATACTGTAATTCAGCGGCGCATCCAGATACTGGGAGAGATCGACCAGGATCTCCCAGTCGGCGCGTGAGATACCGGGCGAAGGAACTGTTTCGGTAATCGCTTGTACCCGGCCTTCGGTATTGGTGAAGGTGCCGGTCTTCTCAGCGAAGCAGGCGGCCGGCAAAATGACATCTGCCACTCTCGCGGTATCGGTCAGCACAAGCTCGGTAACCACTAGCAGGTCAAGGTTGGCGAGCATCTCGGCGGCGCCCAATGCCTCGAAGTCGTGGGCAAGATTGGCTCCCAGCAGGAAGGCGGCATGGATTCCCGAAGTGGGACGTAGCAGTTGGGCGACAGTCGAGCCGCCCCAACCCGACGCGGGCAGTACGCCCAGGTCTCGCGCGCCCATCGAGTTACAGGCATCGAGCATGGGAATGGTGCCGACCTCAACCGACCGTCCCAGGGTTTCCACCAGGCTTGCAACGGCGTCCAGCGCGTCGCCTTTATCCTCGATCCCTTCGAAGGCGTCGTCGTACAGCACGGCGATCGGCCCTTCTGCCAGGTACTGCGCCATCGCCGCCTGGTCGACGGTTTCACCATCGCCTGAGCCATTGGACTTCAGGGCAGCCAGCGATGCGGTAAGCGCGCGCACGTGCTCCGCAAAACGTCTGGGAGGGACCACCACGCACCGGTCTGCCTTAGCGGAGAGCGTAATATCGCTGGGGCCAATCACCACCAGTTTCGCGCCGTGTTTGTTGATCGCCTGTCTGATCCGAAGCTCCATAACCGGCTCGCGTTCACTGGGATCCGCTCCCAGGAGTACGATCGTTTTGGCTTGCATCAACCCGGCGATAGGCATGGCCGTACGTCCCAGCCTTTCCAGCGCGCGCTGCTGTACCGGGGAGAGCGCCAATTGCGGACGCGGGAAATGATCGACGTGCGGCGTGCCGATCACATCGGTCATAAACCGTTTGAAGACATACAGGTCCTCGTTGGTCAACCGTGGCGTGGCGACTCCGGCCACCGCCTGCGGCCCATACTCCCCGAGAATCGGCGTCAGGCGAGTGGCGATGAATTCCAGGGCCTCCGACCACGAGGTCTCCTGAAAGACATCACCTCGACGGAGCAACGGAGACTTCAGCCGCTCCGGGTGGTTGATGAACTCAAAATTGAAACGCCCTCGATCGCACAGCCAGCTGTCGTCGACCTGTGGATTGTCGCGCGACAGAAAACGAATCACTTCGTCGTTCTTGCGCACCGAGACGTTGATATTGCAGCCCATCGGACAGTGGGGACAGACACTCGGGCGATTGGTCAGCTCCCAGGGCCGGAAGTTGAAGCGCTGCTTTCGGCTGGTCAGCGCGCCCACCGGGCACAGCTCAATGACATTGCCCGAAAAGTTGGAGACGTATGGCTTGTCATGAAAGGCGCCGACCATCGAGTGATCGCCGCGATCCAGCAGCACGATTGACTTGTCCTCCGCCACCTCGGCACAGAAGCGGACACAACGCCAGCAGAGAACGCAACGCTCGCGGTCGAGCGCAATGGTTGGACCGAGTGCGATCGGCTTGACGTGGTGCCGTTTCGGCTCCACATATCGACTGGTACCTGGGCCATAGGCAAAGGTTTGATCCTGCAACGGACACTCGCCGGCCCGGTCGCAGATTGGGCAATCCAGGGGATGGTTGAGCAGCAAGAACTCGAGTATGCCTCGCTGCGCCTTTTCGGCGATGGGGCTTCGCGTCCGCACCACCATGCCCTCCGCCACCGGGGTAGAGCAGGCGGTTATCGGACCCTTGGTGTTCCCCTCGAGTTCGACCAGGCAGGTGCGGCAGGCACCGATCGGCCCTAATTTCGTGTGGTAGCAAAATATCGGGATGTCGATGCCATGGTCCTTACACGCCTCCCACAGGAGGGTGCCCTTCGAGGCATGCAACTCACGCCCGTCGACGGTAATCTTTACCTGGTCTTCCAACTGGTCCTCCGCTGCTGTCGACCGTGCAATTGGCTACGTCGCCCCACGTCAGGCAACCGCTGCATTTTTGTGCTGATAGGGGCAGGCGTGCTGCCGGATGTGCTCCTCGTACTCGTCGAAGAAGTATTTGATGGACGCCACCACATTCGAGGTCGAGAAGTCTCCCAGGGCACAAAAGGAGCGGCCCAAGATGTTATCGCAAATATCAAGCAGCAGCGGCAGATCCTCTTCGCGCCCCTCGCCGCGCTCGATGCGTCGAACGGTCTGGGCCAGCCAAGGCGTCCCCTCGCGGCAGGGAATGCACTTCCCGCACGACTCGTGCGCGAAAAACTCGCTCAAACGCAGCTGCACCTGGAGCATACATACGTCGTCCGGAATAAGGATAAAACTGGCGGAGCCAAAGGCCGATCCTGCGTCACGATAGGCTTCATAGGACAGCGGGATATCGATATTCTCGGGAGTTGCCGGCAACATAGGGGCGGATGCCCCGCCGGGGATATACGCTTTGAGCGTTCTGCCTTCACTCATACCGCCGGCGAGGTCCTCCAGCAGTACGCGAAACGGAGTGCCCATGTTCATCTCGTAGTTGCCCGGCCGGTTCACCGGTCCGCTGATGGAGCAAACCTTGGTTCCCGGGCTCTTCTCGGTTCCATAGGAACGGAACCATGCGGCACCATTTCGAACGATATGCGGCACGTTGGTGATCGTCTCGACATTGTTGATCACCGTCGGCTGACCGTACAGCCCTTTAACGGCGGGAAAGGGCGGACGCAGGCGAGGGAAGCCGCGGTAGCCTTCCAGCGAATCGAGGAGAGCGCTCTCCTCGCCGCAGATGTAGGCGCCCGCGCCGCGGTGCACGATGATCTCTATGTTGTACTCGGAGTCGAAAATCTTCTGCCCCAGGACGCCGCCGGCGTATGCCTCGGCAATCGCCCGCTCCAGAATCTCGCCGATATACAGGTACTCGCCACGAATATAGATAAACGCCTTCTGGCAGCCGATAGCGTACGACGCGATCGCCACGCCCTCAAGGAGTTGATGCGGGTTTCGCTCCATCAGTTCCCGGTCCTTAAAGGCCCCGGGTTCGCTCTCGTCGGCGTTGATCACGAGATAGGTGGGAAGCACTCCCTTGGGGATAAAGCTCCACTTCCGGCCCGTGGGAAATCCTGCGCCTCCCCGCCCGACCAGTCCAGAATCGGACACCACCTGGGTCACGTCGGCCGGCTGCATCTCGCTCACGGCGGTCTGTAGCGCTTCATAACCGTGGTTGGCGCGATACACGTCCAGCTGGTGAAGGTCCGGTTCGTCGATGTGTTTAAAGAGAATCGGCTCCATTTACGTGTTCAACTCCACGCCCTCTGACCAGCTTCGCTGAATGGTGAAACCAGGTGCGCCCGCGCTCGACAGTTGCTGCCGGCGCGCCGCGTCGATCAAGGCGTCAACCTTGTCCGGTGTCAGGTCCTGATAGTAGCGGTGATTGACCTGCATGACCGGCGCACGATGGCACCCGGCCAGACACTCGACGCGAAAGAGCGTGAACAGCCCATCAGACGTGGTCTGACCCGGTTCAATATTGAGCTTCCGGGAGATATATGCAATGATCTCGTCGGCGCCCATATACGAGCAGGGGGCGGTCTTGCAGACCTCCAGCACGTAGGTACCCACCGGTTCGGTGTAATACATGGTGTAGAAGGTCGCGACCTCCTCCACCTGATCGGCATCCATGCCAATCACGGCAGCGACATCCTCCATCACCTCGCGACTCACCCAGCCACACTCGTTTTGTGCGATGTGCAGTGCGGCAAGCAGGGCAGAGCGTGGCGCGGGATATCGAGCCATGACCTCCCGGATGCGTTGCACTGCATCCTCTGAAATCACAGCGGCCATCAGCGGTCCACCTCGCCCAGCACAATATCGATACTGCCGATAATTGCCACGACGTCTCCCACCAGGTATCCCTTACTCATCAGCGGCAACGCCTGGAGATTATAGAAAGAGGGCGCGCGCATGTGGAATCGATAGGGCTTGCCGCTACCATTGCTGACAATGTGGTAGCCCATCTCGCCCCGGGCGCCTTCGACTGCCGCGTACACTTCACCCACGGGAGGCTTCAGCCCTTCGGTAAAAAGCTTGAAGTGATGGATCAGCGACTCCATGCTCTGTACGATCTCATCTTTGGGAGGTGGAACGATTTTGCGGTCGTCAATTCGCCACGGACCGTCCGGCATGCCGTCGATGGCTTGCTGAATAATGCGCAAACTCTGCCGCATCTCGCCCATCCGACACAGGAACCGATCGTACACATCACCGTGCGTACCAAGCACGACATCAAAGTCAAACTGCTCGTATCCGCTGTACGGTTCAGTCTTGCGAATGTCGTAGGGTACGCCTGAGGCGCGGAGGGTAGGGCCCGAGCAGCCCATATTGATGGCCACATCGGTCGGAATCTTGCCGATTCCCCTGGTGCGGTCCAGCCAGATCTCGTTTTGCGTGAGTAGTTGCTCGAACTCATCGAGACGAGGGGGCATATAGGCCAGAAAATCTCGGACCATGGGTTCAAACGAGGCGGGAAGATCGGCGGCTAAACCTCCGATGCGAATATAGCTGGTCATCATGCGGACCCCGCTGATGGCCTCTTTGATATCAAGAACCTTTTCGCGCTCGCGCCATCCGTACATGAACATGCTCAGTGCGCCAAGGTCGAGGGCGTGCGTGGCCAGCCAGAGACAGTGGCTGGCGATACGCTCCAATTCGCTCAACAGCACGCGAATCCATTTGACGCGCTCAGGCACGTCGATACCCAACAGCTTTTCGCAGGCCAGCACGTATGCCAGCTCGTCCAGCATGTTGTCGAGGTAGCCCATACGATCGGTCAAGGTAATGACCTGCTGATACTTGAGCCGCTCCCCGGTCTTCTCGATTCCGGTGTGCAAATACCCGACATCGGGAAAAACGTTTACCACGGTTTCCCCGTCCAGCTCGAGCAGCAGGCGCAGGACGCCGTGCGTCGAGGGGTGATGCGGCCCCATGTTCAGGAGCATGGTCTCGCCGGCGCGTTCAGTTACAGCCATGGTGAACCTACTTGTAGACTTTGTCGGACTTGGGACGCGGCAATGCTATTTGGGTCTGGGCATAGTCTTTACGCAACGGATGACCGATCCAGCCGTCCGGCAGCAGCAAGCGGCGCAAGTCTGGGTGACCGGCGAAGTCCACGCCGAAGAGGTCCCATATTTCGCGTTCGGCCCAGTTGGCGGCGCCCCATACGACGGACAAGGTCGGAACCGGCACATCCTCATCCGTCCGCACTTTGAGGCGGAATCTGGAGGCATGAGGAAGTGAGGTGAGATGGTAGACAACATCAAACCGGGGTGACCGGTCCAGCCAGTCGACACACGAAATGTCGGACAGGAAATCGTATTCCAGATCGTCCTGGCAATAGCGCGCCACCGGCACGATCGATTCCGTTTCAATCACGGCGGATACCTCCCCGCGGAAGTACACGACATCCTGCACGGCGTTACCAAACTGCCGGCGCAGTGCGTCGGCGGTCTCACTCGGAGTCACCACTACACTCCGCGCGCGCTTAACTGGAGATCGGAGGCCGGCGGGATACCCTGCCGGATCTTGTCCTGCAGCATGGTGAAGCCGTACATCAGCATGTCCGGCGTGGGGGGACAACCCGGCACGTACACGTCCACCGGCACAATCTGGTCGACCCCCTGAACGATAGCGTAGTTATTAAAGACCCCGCCGGTAGAGGCGCAGGCGCCCATGCTGATTACCCACTTGGGATCGGGCATCTGGTCGTACACCTGCCGCAACACCGGCGCCATTTTGGTCGACAGCCGGCCAGCCACGATCATCAAGTCCGATTGGCGCGGAGAAGCCCGGAATACCTCCGCCCCAAAGCGCGCCTGGTCCCACTTGGAGGCGCCCATCGCCATCATCTCGATGGCGCAGCAGGCCAGCCCGAAGAGCGCGGGCCAGATCGAGTTGGCCTGGGCCCAGGTCCCCATCTGTTTCACGGTGGTGGTCAGGATGCCGCCCGCGTGGGTCGGCAAGTAATCCGTATCGCCCAGGCCGCGCAGCGTCCGCGGCTCAATAATGGGGACGCTATCCAGGGCAATCGTATCGGGCAATTTGTCTATTCCCAATCGAGCGCCCCCTTCTTCCATATGTACAGGTATCCCACCGACAGCACCACCACAAAAATAAACATTTCGATGAATCCGGAGAAGTGCAGCGGTCGAAGTAAGACCGCCCACGGGTAAAACGACAGCGCCTCAATATCGAACAACAGAAAAAGCATGGCTATCACGTAGAACTTGATGGGAAACCGCTGTTTAGGCGGCTGAATTTCGGTCATGCCCGATTCATACGGCGCCAGCTTCTCTCGGGTCGGACGATACGGACCGATAAAGAGGGTCGCTACGACGTTAACGGCCGCGAAGCCACCGGCGACCAGAGACAGCACGAGAATGGGAGCGTAGTCGCTGATCATCCTTCCCCTGAACCTCACACCGTTTGCACAACCCGCCGGGACCGAGCAGTTCTTGGCACTGCGCCCCCGTTCCCCACGGGCAAGACAGGTGTTTGAGAGCTACTTTCACAGTATCACAGCACGTATTGCGGCTTAAATCGCCGTGCTGTTACCACATTCGCGATACTATGGCAACGGCACCAGGGGCGTGCTACAAGAAACTGATGGATACGTCCTCGGGAGGAAGTCACCATGCGTACGGTCCGGCCCAAACGGCGCGGATTCCTGGACTTGCGGCAGATCGCCATTGGCGACTATGTCGTGCTGGCCTCCAGTTTGATGACCGTGATCAGCCTTTTCCTGCCCTGGGTAGTACGAACCGATGCTGTCGGAACCCACACGGACTCCGCCTTTGCATACTCGGAGGTCGCCGCGGTGGTGGTGATCGTGTTTTTCCTGGCCACCCTTTTTCTCGTCATCTATCCGGCCACTTCACGGGACCTTGGTTTCCCGGTCCTGCCGTTCTCAACCCCACTGATCTTCCTCTCGCTGGGGTGCATTTTGTTGCTGGTGTTCGACTATGAATTGGGGCAATACTCCTGTCTGTTATGCACGGGCGTGGCCACTGCAAGCAGAGGATTTGGTGTCTATCTTGCCTTCATCTCCAGTCTGGCCTACATCGTCGGAGCCATCATCCTGTGGGGAGCGCGACCCAGTCGCCGCGCATGAGGACGCCATGATCGAGCAGGGAAAGCGGACTATTCGAAGTCCGCGCGGCGCCATCCTGTCCTGTAAGGGCTGGCAGCAAGAAGCAGCTCTGCGCATGCTGATGAACAACCTGGATCCCGAGGTGGCCGAGCGCCCCCAAGAACTGGTGGTGTACGGCGGGACCGGCAAAGCAGCGCGCAACTGGGCCGCGTTCGACGCTATCGTGCGCAGCTTGCGCTCCCTGGAGAACGATGAAACGCTTTTGGTGCAGTCGGGGAAACCGGTAGGCATTTTTCATACTCACGCCCTGGCGCCCCGCGTCCTGATCTCGAACTCGATGATTGTGCCGGCCTGGGCCACCTGGGACAATTTCCGTCGCTATGAGGCCATGGGACTGACCATGTACGGCCAGATGACGGCCGGTAGCTGGATCTACATCGGCTCGCAGGGAATCCTGCAGGGGACCTATGAAACTCTGGCCGAGGTGGCTCGCCGCCACTTCGACGGCTCCCTCAAGGGACGAATCGTGGTGACCGCTGGTCTGGGCGGCATGGGGGGAGCCCAGCCTCTGGCCATCACCATGAACGGTGGCGTGGCCGTGATTGCCGAGGTGGACCCGCAGCGCATTGAGCGACGCCTGGAGACCGGCTATCTGGACCAAGCAGCCGGCAGTATTAGCGAGGGACTGACCATGGCCACCGACGCTGCAGAGCGCGGTGAGGCCGTATCCATCGCCGTCTGCGCCAATGCAGTCGATCTGTGCCGGCACCTGGCAACCGACGGACCAGTTCCTGATGTGCTCACCGACCAGACCTCAGCGCACGATCTGCTCAACGGCTACATACCGGCTGGGGTCAGCTACGAGGAAGCACTCGACTTGCGTCGCGACGACCCAGAGCGCTATCTGGCCCTGGCCGCGTCCAGCGTGGTTGAGCACGTGGACGCGATGCTGCAACTTCAGCAACAGGGCGCGATCACCTTCGACTATGGCAACAACATTCGCCAGCAGGCCCTGGAAGCCGGTCTGGCTGAGGCCTTCCAGTTTCCCGGCTTTGTTCCAGCGTACATTCGCCCGCTCTTTTGCGCCGGCAAAGGTCCCTTTCGCTGGGTCGCCCTGTCAGGGGACCCGCAAGACATCTATCGTACCGACGCGCTGATGCTCGACCTCTTCCCGGAGGACGTCGCCTTGCAGCGCTGGATTCCCCTTGCCCACCAACGCGTCCAGTTCCAGGGGCTGCCGGCACGCATCTGCTGGTTGGGGTACGGGGATCGAGCCAAGGCGGGGCTGGCGATCAACGAACTGGTGCGAAATGGAGAAATATCGGCTCCCATCGTGATTGGGCGGGATCACCTCGATGCCGGCTCGGTGGCATCACCCAACCGGGAGACCGAAGCGATGCAGGACGGCAGCGATGCCATCGCCGATTGGCCAATTCTGAACGCGCTGCTCAACACGGCGGCGGGAGCCTCCTGGGTATCCGTGCACCACGGCGGAGGCGTGGGCATCGGCTACTCGCTCCACGCCGGCATGGTGGTGGTCGCCGACGGCAGCGAGGAAGCGGAGCAGCGCCTCCGCACTGTGCTCACCACGGACCCGGGCACCGGGGTCATGCGGCACGTGGATGCGGGCTACCCTGAAGCCGAGCAAGCGGCGCGCGACGGCGAGATACAGATTCCCATGCTGGACTGAGGAGCCCTTACAAACGTCTTCGAGCATCGTGCACAAAGCGGTTGTTGCTCGGATGCTTGGGGCGCAATCTCGTTACCGGTTAGGAGTGGGAGCCAGCGCTGGTGCAATTGTCTGCACCGCCAGGAACGCATCCGCGCAATGAAGGCGTCCAGCCGCCACCACGTTCTGACGGTCGTTCACCTTGCCTTTCCGAACAACTCGTCCAGGGATGACGGTCCGCAATCCGTGCAGTGGAACCCAGCCGTAGTTGTTGGCCACATCCAGTCCCTGAACCGGATGGTCGAACAGTGCTCCCAGGACAATATCGCTCGGGCCGAAGTCGAGGCCCCTGGCGAAGAAACCCAGGATGGTGACGGTGTATCGCCCTGCCGGATGCTTGGTACAGAGCTTGAACGCGTTGTGCACGGTCAGGATCTGCTTGAGGACACCAGCGGGGTGAGGCGGCCACGGTGATCCGGCAATCCGTAGCTGCTTCGGCTGCAAAAAGCTTTGAGGCCCCAGGCAATGAAGCATCCCGTTGATGACCAGACGAGTTCGCGGTGCAATTGGGCGGAGAAGTGGATTCCGTGTTAGCGGGCCCCTGTTGGATATGAAGAGGGTCAAGCCGTGGTACCTGGTGAGATTCCAGGGGAGGGCAGCATCAAGGGGCACCGTGTCACTGTCGAAGAGCGCGCCCAGAACCGCAACGGGTCCAGCGGTTTCAGGGCCATTACGGAAGTAGCCTCTCGCGGTTATCTTTCGATCCCCTGCGCGCGGGGACGTGCAAATCTTGAGAGCTTCACGTACCGTGTGAATGTGCTCGGCCGGTATCGGTGGCGGGCTGGCATGAACGCCGAGAGACGTAGAACCAAGGACGAAGGCCAAGCAGAGTGCTGCCACGAGAGACACCTTCGTTCGCATGGGCAGTCCTCCTTGATGAATACAACGGCGAGCACCGCGAGGCTGTGACACAGTTCTTTGCAGGAAGCAGCTCACCGATCGCACCCCGCAGGCTTTGGGGAGGAGACGTGCGCCCTCATGCCCGCAAGTCCCGGCGCATCCGCACACTGCGTCCGTCGGTAATAATTTCCTGGAAGCCAAGGGCCTGGTACAACCGGACGGCCGGCGTATTGCTGACGCCCACGCCCAGGTCGACGCCGCCAAGTCCCTCGACGCGCGCCTCCTCGCACAACGCCATCAGCAGCTTCCGCCCCACACCGCGACCGCGACGGTCTGGGACGATGGCAATGGCCAGCTCGGGAATGGCAGGGTCGGCGTATGGCGAGAGGACCTCGGGGCCGCGAAAGCAGCGGCACCAGGCAGCGCCGATGGGACGCCCACCCTCCAGGACAATGACGCCGATGTCACCCGGACGCGACGGCCAGTCGTCCAGGAATCGCCGGTTTCGGGGTTCCAGCATGGCCAGGTCGAGGGGCGGACGCGAGGCGTCTGGTGGGAAGGCAGCCTCGTACAGCATCTCAGCCAGGAAGGGTCGATCCGCGGTGCCGGCTCGCCGGACGGTGATGGTGTCCATGCTCTAACGGTAATCGACAGGTTCGCACGGCATGGACGGTGAGGCTAGATAGGCGAACCCATTTCGTCCACTGAGACTCGTCTATCATGCTGCCATGGAGTTGCGTGGTAAACGGATCGTGCTTCGGGAGGTCCAGATGAATGACTGGCCGGCGATTCATCGTGTGACCAGCCATGTCGAGGTGTGTCGCTACCAGCCGTGGGGTCCGAGTAGCGAGGAGGAAACCCGCGCGTACGTGCACACGGTGATCCGAGCCGTTGCAGACGATCCGCGTCGCGATTGCACGCTCGTGGCTGAATTACTAGAAACCGGTGAAGTCATTGGGTATGCGTCCCTCTGGTTGCGCAATAGCGAATTCCGGTGTGGAGAGATCGGCTTCTTTCTCAGTCCCGACTGCTGGGGGCACGGATTGGGCGGCGAGATCGCCCGCCTACTTCTCGCCAGCGGCTTCAAAGACTTCAATCTCCACCGGATTTACGCGACATGTGATCCGCGCAACAGCGGCTCGGTCCGCTTGCTCAAGAAGGTTGGAATGAGCCAGGAGGGACGACTACGACACACGATGCTCATCCGTGATGGATGGCGTGATTCCGATGTCTATGCCGTCCTCGAACACGAATGGAAGGGTGGGCACGAGTGAGAATTGCGATCCTGACCGATGTCCACGGGAACCTTCCCGCCCTCAAAGCGGCGTTGGCGGCGATCGAGCGGGAAGGCTACGACACCCTCTACCACACAGGCGATGTTATTGGCATCGGTCCCTACCCGGCGGAGTGCCTCCGCATGTTGATAGATGCGCCCCGCGCACGGATGATTATGGGGAACCACGATTCCTGGTTTGCACATGGTCTTCCTCAGCCTCGCCGCACGTGGATGACCGAGGGGGAGTTAGCTCACCAGCAGTGGGCGCACGCCCAGCTCGATCCCTCACTCCGCTCGGTCGTCGCACGATGGCCGTACATCATCCAGGAGAAGATCGACGGTGTTCGGGTGGTCTTTACGCATTACGGGCTGGATGACTCGGGGCGAGGATTCGTGCCTGTGATTCCTCACGGTCAGCCGGAGGACCTGGATGCCATGTTCGGCCAGTTCGGCGCTGACCTGGTGTTCTACGGGCATCACCATCCCACGGCTGATCTATGGGGACGCGGGCGCTACGTCAACCCTGGTTCTCTCAGCTGCCACACCGAGCCGGTCGCCCGTTTCGTCATCCTCGACTGCACCGATGGCGCGTACACGCTTCGGCATCGCGCCGTCCCGTACGACGACGGACCGCTCTTCGCCGCCTTCGAGGATCGAGCCGTGCCGGAGCGCGACATCATCCGTCGTATCTTCTTTGGCAAGGCGGACTGAGATGCGCGCTGACGAGTTTCACGAGTTTCTGAGCAAGCTGGCCAATCCCTCCAGGATTCCCTGGGAGACAGTTTTGTCAGTGTGAGCTGGCAGCGCGGTTCTTTCTATCCAGCTCGCGATGTATTACGTCTCACGCAGGAGCAAAACAATGTCCCGTCAGATCACCACCACCGTCGTGCCCACCGGCGCCCAGTTCCAGATGAACTGGGCCGCGTCAAACGGCAGATTCACGCAGCCGTGGGTGCCCTGGATGGTTCGGCCGGTGCCCAGGTCGGTCGGCGCCAGGTTTGAACCGGGCCCGAAGTCTGAGCGCCAGGACGCGTCGTGGAGACCTTCAGCGCCGTCGAACGGCATCCAGAACTGGATCGGCGTGGGGAAATAGTAAAACGGCGAGTCTGGCGGCCACGGCGAATGAAAGGTGAAGGGACTGGCTTTAAAGTAAATGTGGAACACGCCGTGGTCGGTGGGGAGTTCCGGCCCTCCGGTGGTGACCGGAGTGTCGAGCACCAACCGGGTGCCCTGGTAGAGATGCGCCCACTCGCCTTCTGTGGACACGACAATCATCTTGGCAGGTATAGTGCGCGCGGCGTCTGTCTCCGCACTCGCCACCACCCTGTGCAACTCCAGTTCCTTGACTGCCGCGCTGAGCGGTGTTGTTTGACGGTGAACGAGGGCCGTAAGACGAGCAATCTGCGACTGATAGCTGGCTGCGCGCGGCGTGAGCAGTTGCATCAGATCAAGTTGGGGCTGCTGGGAGGCGGCGTCCGCGTCTGCCAGATCGCCGATGCCCGTCAGAGTGCCGTGTGCCTGGGCGATGAGCGAATCGAGAGCGCGCATACGAGTGCCGACGCCTGCCTCCAGCGCCACATCACCGGAGACGAGCGACGACTGCACGGCTCGAAATTGCCCTGGAGTCGTGGCACCCTTCAGGGCCGAGGCCTGCTGCACGAGCAGGGCTGCAGGGGTCACCGTGGCGATGTCGAGCCCCTTCGCGCGGGCAATATCATGGGCCAGAGCAAGCTGCGCGGCAGCGGCGGCGGCGGCAGTGACACGGGTAACCCGCGCCATGGTCCGTACCATGCCGCGCCGAAGGCGGCGATACGCTGTGACCTTGGCGTCGTAAAACGAAGGACCGGACGCGTTCCACAGCGGCGAAGCGTGCGGGGCCGGAGACTGTTCCAGGCGCAGGAGACGGGCACTTAATGGCGCTAGCTCTGAGGAGCGAAGTCCAACCGCCCGGGCGCGTCGAAACTCGGCAAGGGCGGCAACGTGCGCTCGATCGAGCCGGCTGTGCGCCTGTGCTTCAGCTTGAATCTGGCGCACTCGCACGGTCCCAAAAGAGGCGACGAGAACCAGTACAACCGCGAGTGTCAGTTTGATTGCTAGCGACTTACCCATCCGCCTCATCCTTCTTGCTACACGATACTACGCTGCCATCGGCCGGCTATGTACCATGCACAACGTCGAGGTCGCCGAGAAAGTTACGGTTGAAAGTATCTGAGGCTTTCAGATGTCGCCGCATGGACCGAATATAAGGCGGACTCGAATGCGGCGTATCCGAGGAGTGCGACTGGTAAAATCGGCGGTCCAAGGGTACCGAGGAGAGATATGCGTGGCCGCAATTCAGCGCTCAACCCCAGGCCCCGCCGGCCTAACGCTTGATTACTTTCGGATCGGCGTCCTCAGCGTTGGGCACCTCACCAACGACATGTACGGCAATGCCCTCACCGCTCTGATGCCATACCTGGTCTTGCAGGGGCGGATCACGGCCACCTTTGCCGGTCTGGTCCTCCTGCTCTATCTGATCGGGTCCTCGATACCGCAACCGTTTCTGGGACTGATGAGCGACCAGAGCGGACGGCGCTTCCTGGTGATTCTCGGCCCCCTCTGGATCGGGGCGGCAGCGGCTCTGGTGGGATGGGCGCCGAACGGGGGAGCAGTCCTCGCTCTCGCCCTGGTGGGCGGGCTCGGCACGGCCGCTTTCCATCCTCAGGCGGCCTCCATGGTCGACCGGCTGAGCGCGGGGTACAAGGGCCGTGCCATGGCGATCTTCTCAATGGGGGGCAATCTCGGCTTTGCCCTCGGTCCCTTGGTGGCCGCCCTGATCGCGCTGGCCGGTCTGCACTGGAGCCTACTTCTTATTCTTCCCGGCATCCCGGTTGCCCTGTTTGTAGCGCGCTACGCACCTCGGAGCCGGCGAGTTACCCTGACGACCACCCGTCCCAGCATTCGAGCCGCCGCGCGCGGCTCCTGGAGAGCGCTCAGCTTGATCGTCGCCGTCATCGCCATCCGCAGTGCCGTGCAGTATGCATTGATTATCTTCCTGCCGCTCTACTATCACGCGCGGGGATTGCCTCCGCAACTCGGCTCCTACATCGCCTTTGTGCTGTCAGTGGCGGGGGCGTTGGGTGGGCTGGCCGGCGGGAACCTCTCCGACCGGCACGGACGAAAGATCGTGGTGGTGTCCTCCCTCCTGGCCTCCGTTCCGCTCCTGTATCTGGCCCTGCTGGCCAACGGATGGTGGGTGTGGCCCCTGGTGGCGCTAGGAGGCGCCGCGTTGCTGGCCTCGAATTCGGTTACGGTGGTGCAAGGGCAGGAACTGTTACCGGGCAATACCGGTGTAGCCTCCGGCTTGACGCTTGGATTCGCCTTCGGTCTGTCCGGTATCTTTACGGCCACGCTCACGGCGGTCTCCGACCACATCGGGGTGCAGACTACCATCTTCTTGGTGCCGGCCATGGCGTTAGTCGGCGCCTGCATTGCCCTGTTCGTGCGACAGGCGCCCGGTTCACGTCCGACGCCGGCCGATCAGGCTGATCCCGTGCCGGCGTGACCGAGCGAGCCCAAGCGTGTGCAGCGGCGCTGCGCGAGCTATTACAGGGCGAACAGCAACTCGGTCTCACTATCGATCTGCCGGCCCAGGAGCGTTTCGTCGCCTACTGCAGTCTGCTGACGGAGGCTGCCGCGCAGTTCAATCTGACCGCGGTGCGCGAGCCGGCCGGCATCATGCGGACGCTGTTCCTCGACTCTCTGTCGATCGTGCCGTTCCTCCCGCCGCGCATGCTGAAGCCGGCGCCTCATCCGGTTCGACTGGTTGACGTCGGGACCGGGGCCGGCATTCCAGGTCTGCCGCTCCACATCCTGTTCCCCCATTGGCAGGTGACCCTGATCGACTCGACCGGCAAGAAAGCGCGTTTCGTTCGTTCTGTCGCGCAGCAACTGGGCCTGGACGGCGTCACGGTGTTGGACCAGCGGGCTGAGGAGGTTGGTCGGTCGGTTGCGTGGCGCGACCGTGCAGATCTTTGCGTGGCACGGGCCGTGGCGCCGCTGGCAACGCTGATTGAATTATGCGCTCCTTTGGTTCGCCCGGGGGGAACGTTGGTCTTTCCAAAGAGTGGCGATCTCGGCGCTGAGATGGCACAAGCACAGGCAGCCATGACGGCTCTGCGGGTCCGCGACCCAGCTATTCACCCTGTCTCCAGCCACTTAGGTCTGGGCGACGACCGCAAAATCGTGCTGATGGCCAGGGAGGGGCAGACGCCGAACGGATATCCGCGACGGATTGGGCTGGCTAGGACCCAGCCGATTGGGTCCGGGCCGCGCTAAATAGAGACGCTCCTTCGTGTACCAGCAGCGCGACGAGTATCAGCGTCGCGCCCAGCGCCTGCCACCTGTTGAAGCGGTCGGCGGCCAGAAGCACACCGAAGAGCAGGGCAAAGGCCGGTTCCATGACCAGAATGATGGCAGTGCGCGTGGGAGATATGTGCTGCTGCACGTAGGTCTGGACCAGAAAGGCGAGTGCGCTGGCCAGCGCTCCCGTGATGAAGAGCGTGATCCACACGCTGAGCGAGGGCGTGGGAATGCCACGGAGGGGAACGGCTGAGGCCACGAACAACAGACAGGCCGTCGACATCTGGCTCAAGGCCAAGGCGGAGGCTGACCGGCCATGCGCCACGCGCCCCAGCACGATCATATGCAGTGATAGCAACAGGGCGGTGAGGACTTCCAGGGCATCGCCCAGCGCCTCGCCACCGGCGCCGTGCAGGGCGCCCGGACCGGCCACCAGCGCCGTACCCACCAGGGCTACCGTTACCGCTCCCACCGTGAGCAGGCCGGGCTGGCGTCGGTAGAGCGCCAGTTCCAGGAGAGGGGTCATGATCACGAACAAGCCGGTGAGCAAACCCGCTTTCGACGCCGTGGTATGTTGCAGGCCGAGCGTCTGAAATAGATAGGCCAGGGCCAGCACGGCCCCCGGCGCCACGCCGGCCGCAAGATCTCCTGCCCCTCCTCGCCGCAGCAGGGGAAGCAGGCAGAGGGATGCAATGCCAAAGCGTAGGGCCAGGAAGGCCGGGACCGGATAGTGGCCGACGGCATCCCGCACCACCAGGAAGGTCCACCCCCACACGGCGGTGACGGCCACCAGTGCCGCCGCGGGAGCGATACGACGAGCGTTTCTCATGGCAGGCAGGTTACACGCGTTTGGTTACTTCTGGGCAGCAAACCGTTCTCGCCGGACCAAGCTCAGGCCCCCCAGCCGGCTACCCAACCCGCTGGGCCGTCCGACGACCAGCACCAGGGTCACCAGTGCCACCAACGGCAAGAGCGTCGGCCAGCCCTGCAAGCCGAGAAAGAGCCCCGCGTTGGGGGCAATTTGATTGCCGGCTAGCTCCGGCAGTGAATCTTGAAAGAGGGGATTTCGGTGCCAGGAGATGGGGAAGAGCTCGCCCCCGAGGAAACCGCTCCAGCAGGCAAAAATGGACCAGCCGCCCAATGCGGCAACGGCTGCCCTTCCAACCGTCCAGCCAAGCAGCCGGTCCAGCGCAAACACGGCCGGGAAGGCGCAAAAGGGCACAATGGGAACCAGATAACGCGGCCCATCGACCTTCCCTCCATTCCACCCCCAATAAGCGCTGATGGCCAGAATGAAGAGGATGACGGTGACCGCGCAGACCAGTGCTTCCGGGCCCAGCGATCTTTTGCGCATCACGAGCAGCCCTGGTATGGCCAGTAGCAGGAAGGGGGAGGCGAAAAAGAGACCCCGGAAGGGGCCGAGGGTCAAATCGAAGAGCGGTCCCAGATGAGGGTAGGTGAAACCGGCGAATCCGGCGCCCTGAGCCGACGACCAGCAGTAATCGTGTGAGTACCCGGTGTCCAAGGGATTACCGAAGCAGGCGTAGTTGTAGGCGAAAAGCCCGGCGACCGGCACGGCTCCAGCCGCCGTCATGCTCGCCACGCGGCGCACTCTTGCGCGCACCGCCCACAGGCCGTAGAGCCCGATCACGGCAATGGCCAGAGCCACCGTGTACTCGGTAAAAAAGGCGAAGCCGAGCAGAAACCCGGCTGCCGGAACCGCCCAGGGGCGGGCCATCCGGCGAGAGACCAGGTAGAGAAGTGCAAAGGCTGTGAACAGGGCGCCGGCGACCAACTGGTGCGAGTAGAACACCGTCGAGTAGGGCAGAGCCACGGTGGCGAAGGCGTACAGCAGCGTGAGCAGCCAGCGCGCCGTCCGCGACACCGCGAACAGGCTGAGAAACCAGAAGAAGAACGCGACAAAGAGCGCCGAAAATAAGGACACCGCCCCAATGGACACCAGGTACTTGGACAGCGCCCAGTCGCGCACGGGAGGCACCAGCCGGTTGCCCCATGGAATGACCTGCACGTTGCTGGCGCCTCCCGTGCGGTGGCAACCCGCCAGAGAGGCGCCACCCGCGGCCGGCGCGGCCCGCGTGCTGGTCCGGCCCAACCGGATGGCCGGCGCCCAGGCGCTGGAGCGCTCCACGGCCCGTATGGTTTGCCCGGTCAGCGGCGCGGCGCGGGCCAGCACGAAGAGACCATACACGGTCGCGCCCAGCAGCGCCGTGCCGGGCGCCTTGTCGCTGTAGAAGTGGCCGTGGAATGTGGCCTTGTCCCAGGTGTTCTGGTGATATGCATCGATTCGGAGCGTGTGCCGATCGACTATGGCATGCGTCAGATCGAGGCGCGAGTCGATATTCCAGTCCGCCCAGCGGGGCATGAAGTAGGCGTAGACCACAAAAGCCAGGAAAAAGACGCGAACCACCGACCCGCGCCCGACGCCTGTGGGTCGAGAGCGCATAGATCTAAGCTTCCTCCAGTTCGGCCCGCGGGATCGGACGCGCGGCCGGCGTGCGCTGTCGTTGCTCGTTTCGCCAGCGCAGCAGGGCCGGGAAAGCGTGCATCACGAGCGCGTAGCCGATGCCGGCGTAGGCGAAGCCGACGATGGCATCGATCATGTAGTGCTGGCCCAGATAGGTGATTGAAAACAGCAGGCCCGCGATGTAAATCAGGCCGAGGTAGGCCCATCTCCCGAATTGACGGCGCAGGAAGAGCAGCCAGAGCATCGGGTACATGGCGTGTTCGGACGGAATGGCGGCGACGTTGTCGTACTTGAAGGAGTGCAGGCCGCCGAAAAAGATCGTGCCGTTGTAGGGGTTATACCAACCACTCATGATCGTGGCGAACAAATTCTGCACGCCGGGCAGGTACACATGACCGCTCTGCATATCCTCCGCCCACGGGCCGGGCAGGTAGATTCGGCCGCTCTGCACATCCTGGACCCACCTGCCGTGCAGTTGCGCATACGGAACGATGTACTCCTGACCGGACGCCACCAGGTGCTTGGCAGCCAGCCATGGCGGCACTGCAGGATACAGGATATAGGTGATGAATCCCGCCACCGCGACCAGGACGAAGGTAAGAGCATACTTCTGGAAGAGTTTCCGGTTGGTCATCCAGAGCAGGAAGCCGGCGGCTAGAGGAGTGAGGAAGTGCAGCATATACATGGTCGCGGCAAACACATCCCACGGCTCCAGCACGCCCGGATGGTAGAGATGCTGCTGCAACCAGAGCGGCGGGACCCGACCAAAGAAGAGCAGCTTGTCGGCGTTGATCAACTCTTGCAGGTGCCAGGGAAAGCTAAAACGGGTGGCCAGTGGGGAGGTGAGCTGCCACGCCATGAGCACAGCGATGAACACCCCCCAGTCACGCACAAAGAGCAGCGCCCGCCCGGAAAGCACGGCCGCACCCAGCAGAATAATCGCCACCCACTCGATAGTGAGCCGCATATTGAAGTACAGCATGACCGCTGCCACGGCTACGATGTACACGGCGAGGATATACGGCACAAATCGCCGGTAGGTGCTAATCACCGGAGGAGAATCCTCTTTTTTCATGAAACTTGACGATACAGGGCAGCGAGGCAGATCGGCCACCGCGTCAGCGTGCCATTGTACCCGCGAGAGCAAGGCGCCGCAATGAGTGTCTCGGTCGTTCAGCGACCTGATCGTGCAACCCCGCCTCAACCCTCGCCGCGTCTCCGTCAGCTCCTCATCGTGCTGGCTGCGGCTCTGCTGCTGCGCGTGGGGTTCGCGCTGCTGACCGCGAACACCTATGACTACGACGAATTCGTGTTGCTGCTCAACGGACGCGACTACGCGCACGGAGCGGTACCGTACCGCGATTTCATGTTCTTTCACCCGCCCGGCATGTTGGTGTTGCTACGCGCGGTCGAGCCGCTCACGGCGCTGTGGTGGCCGCTGGCGCGGGGCATGGTGCTGGTGATTGATAGCGCCACCGCGGGCCTGGTCTGGTATCTAGGCCGGCGATTGTACGGCTCACGCGGCGGCCTGGCTGCTGGGCTGCTCTATGCCCTGAACCCACTGGCACTGATTGCCGCCGTTCGGGTCGGTCAAGACTCGATTATCACGGCGCTGGGAATGGCGGGACTAGGGCTGATCCTCAGTGACCGCTCCCAAAAATCCGCGGTCCTGGCCGGCGCCTGTCTGGCCGTGGCCCTCTGGATCAAGTACCCGGCCGTCTACTTCCTACCGGTCTATATCCTGGTAGCTCCCCGCCGGACCGCCGGCATGGCGCTGGGATTGGTTGTTGCCGGCGCCGCGCTCTTCCTGCCGTATCACGCTGAGCTCCAGGCGCTGTGGAATCAGACCATTCAGTTTCAGCGGGCGCGTTGGTCCATGGACTTCGGCACCCGCATCGAGACCACGGCGCTCTTCTGGCTGGCGGCGAACCCGCTGGCGCTGGTGGCGCTACGCCGCCGCCCGCCACTCTGGGCAGCTGCCGGCTTTGCGCTCGGTGGCCTGTTCGTCTTCACCTCGCAGGTGTACTACCACTACTTCGTGCCGGTGGTCCCCTTTGGCGCATTGTTGGGAGTTCCCATGGCGTTGTACTTCACGCGGCTGCCCAAGCCGGTCCTGGTCGCCTTGATCGGCGGTGTGGCACTGGGCTGGGGACTGATCATCGATCTGGGCGGCCAGAGTCCCTTATTCGTGACCGCGGCGCGGCTGTCGGACATCCAGCCCACCATCCGCCTGCTCGACTGCGATACACAGCCCGGCGCCGGCATCCTGGCCGACCGCTATGAATACCCCTACCTGGCCGATCGACACGCGGTCGCCCATTACTTCTGGAACGTCGGCGTGCTGGTGAATGCCAAATATCTAGAGCAGCGATTGCCGCGTGCTCAAGCGGTGGTACTGAGTTACGGCGCGAGCAGCGGCTATCCCGCCGGCCTGATCGCCTACCTGAACACGCACTATCGTCGGGTCGATACCAGGGCGAATACCGTCTGGCTTCCGCCCATGAGCGGCCGGTTGCACTGCCCCTCGTGAGTCGAGGAGTTGCCGTGGAAAGAAAAATGGTCGGGGCGAGAGGATTTGAACCTCCGACCTCAGCGTCCCGAACGCTGCGCGCTACCAAGCTGCGCTACGCCCCGACTACGCATCATCCGCCCACCTTCGCGTCGGACAAGCCACGCATTGTAGCCATCTTTTGAAAAGGCAGTCAATCCCACGGTGACGAACGCGCCCTGCCTCAGCGCAAGGCAGACACCCAGCGAGCGGTCCACTCCTCCAGTCCGCAGTTCTCCAGCATCCACCGATCCCGGGTCTTCAGCGCGTGGATCTCTTTAGCCGAGAGATTGAACTGGGCGAGCGCCGCATCCGGCTCGTTCACCAGCAGGTTGCGGTAGACGCCGTCCGTCATGAGTTTAGTGGTGACATCGATTAGCGCTCGCAGGCTCACACGCTTCCTCCTGGTGCTTGGCTACGCCGTTATTCTACCCACAAGCAGCGGCGCTTCAGGGTCTGCGACCGAAAGGCGAGGCAGCAGCGAGCAGAAAGAGGAGAAACACGACGAGAGCGCCAGCGGTAATCGCCACCCGTCGGTCCGGGAAGAGTAAGCCGGCCAGGAGCAGCAGTGTGCCAAGTAACAGCGCGTAAAGCAGGCGCCGCACCACCCGCTCCACGCGATCAACCGCCCGCACCAGCTCCGCGGACTTAAACTGAAAATCGACCTCGCCCTGCTGCACGCCTTGCAGCACGTCCCGCGTCAAATAGGGGAGAGCATACCCGGTGGCCGCCAGTGAACGCACCTCGCGGGTGATCTGGTTGAACGCGCCCCGCGCCGCACTGTCTCCTCGCACCAGATCGCGAGCAAACGGCTCCGCCACCGTGACAAATTGGAAACTGGGGTCGAGGGCCGTGGCCAGTCCGCTCAGAGTGCCGAGGGCACGGCCCAGAAAGGCGAAGTTGGCGGGTATCTGAAAGGCTTCGGCGTACAGCACGTCCTGGAGCTGGCTCAACACCTGAATTGGGTCAATGGCCTGCAGCTCACCGAAGGACATCTCGTAGAAGGTATCCACCGTCCAGATCAGGGCGCGTTTCAGCGCCCGCAGGTCTGCCTGGCGGGTAAAGAAACCGAGCCGTCCCAGGGCTGCTATAACGCCGTTAAAATCTCGTCTCACGATTCCGACAAACACCTGGCGAATGTTCTCCCGCATCTTGGGAGAGATGTCGCCGACCATGCCGAAGTCCAGCAGCACCACCACCGGACCGGGGCGCACAAAAATGTTGCCCGGATGGGGATCGGCATGGAAGAAGCCGAACTGCAGGATTTGCATCAAATAGGCGCGGATGAGAAGTTCGGCGACCGCCGGACGGCTAATGCCCGCCTGCTCCAGTCCCACAAAATCCGTCACTTTTACGCCGGTCATGAACTGCATGGTGACAACGGTACCGCGAGAGTGTGACCAGTAGATACGCGGAATCGCAATGGTGGGCTCATTGGCGAACAGCACGGACAGACGTTCCGCGTGGTGACATTCTCGCTGGTAGTCCAGCTCGAGCCGGAGCGTATCTTCGAACTCGCGCATGATCGCTGGAAGATCAGCTCGTCTGCGGATTGCTCGAAACCGGTCCAGCCAGTCCACAATGGTGCGGACGGTACGCAGATCGACCTCAATAATCTGGTCGATATTGGGCCGTTGCACCTTGACGGCAACCACAGCGCCAGAATGGAGAGAGGCCCGGTGGACTTGTCCCAATGAGGCAGCTGCTACCGGGACCTCTTCAAACGATGCGAAGTGCGTGGCCAGCGGGCCGTTCAGCTCGCGCTCGACCTCGACCTTGATGTCCTCAAACGGCACGCCCGGTACTTCGTCCTGCAGGAGCGCCAGTTCTTCGATGTACTCAGGAGGCAGAAGGTCGACTCGGGAGCTGAGGAACTGGCCGATCTTGATGAGGACGCCGCCCATTTCCAGGGCGACAGTACGGATGCGTATGGCCCGCTGCCGGTTTCGCTGAGCGTCCTGAAAGAAGTTATAAGTCCGCCCCGTGATCCGGGTTCGCACGTATTGCAGGAGCAGGCTGAGCAGTAAGCCGAAGAACAGCCGGAGAATTTTCCAGTTTCGGCTCCGACGGTCAATGATGGGTGTCGCCATAGATGATCTGCCCCGTGTGGCTTCGCATAGTTATGTCAGGATCAAGAAACGAGCACATGACTCAGCACTTCAAATCGTATCGCACCGACAGCGAGCAGGCGACCTACGAGCTCGGAAGGCTGCTCGCGCAGCACCTGCGAGCCGGCGATGTCGTGCTCCTGTATGGATCGATCGGGGCGGGTAAAAGCGTGATGGCCCGAGCGATTGGCGACGCGCTGGGCGTCTCTCGTTGGTCCGGCAGCCCGACCTTCTCCCTAGTGCATGAGTACCACACTGTCCCGCCCTTCTATCACGCGGACCTATATCGCCTGTCTCCCAGTGAGGTCGCAGACCTGGGCCTCGATGAGTATGCCCAAAGTGACAGCATCCTGGCGATTGAATGGGCCGATCGTGCAGAGGGCGGGCTGCTCGACGACCTGGCGACCGGGCGTACCATTTCAATTGCACTGGCCTATAGCGGGGACGATAGCCGTGACGTGCGGATCGCGGGCCTGCCGACTCTGCTCGCTGAGGCGACGGCGTCCGTTGAGAACGGCCGGTGATCCTGGCACTCGACACCTCGGACGGACAGGCCAGTGTCGCACTCTGTCGCGACGGGCTGGCCATGGCCGAGTGGTCGTGGGACACCGCCGGCAACCACTCGCGCCACCTGCACCTCGCGGTGCAGCAGATGCTCGCTTTACTGAGCGTCTCCGTGCGGGATGTCGCCGCTGTAGTGGTTGCCAAGGGACCGGGATCCTTTAGCGGCTTGCGCGTTGGCGTGAGTTTTGCCAAGGGATTGGCAATGGCTCTGGATGTTCCCGTGGCTGGGATCAGTACCCTGGACGCCATAGCCTTCCAGGCCAGTGCCGGCAGCGACAGCGTCTGGGCAACCATGCCCGCCGGTCGGACGCAGGTGTATGCCGCCCGTTTCGAAGGACAGGGCGTGATGTGGCGGCGCGGCAGCGAGTACACGATTTTGTCGGAGGAGGAGATGGTGGCCGTCAGCGCGGCCGGTGGACTGCTGGCCGGGCCGGCTGCCCCCGCTATTGCTGCACGCGCGGCACTGATCGGCGAGCACCGCGACGCTGCTCCACCGGCATGGCAACTGCGCCGAGCCGCCTTTTTGGCAGAATTAGGAAAGCAGTACTTTGATCGGGGCGGACCAGACGAGGCTTCCACCTTGGAGCCGCTCTATCTCCGCCGTTCTTCAGCCGAAGAAAAGCGCGCGTCCCTGCAGGAGTAAACGTTGAGGCTCATTGTCGAGGATATGGACCTCGAGGACATATCTCGGGTGATCGAAGTCGATCGTGAGAGCTATACACTACCCTGGCCGGCCAGTGCCTATCGTCGCGAGATTTTGCACAATCGCAATGCCAAATATCTCGTACTGCGCGAGTTAGCGCCGGGCGCGCTGCCCCGAGGCGCCGAGGCCGAGGTGGATTCTCGACCGAGACCACCGTTCGGGTTCTTTCGCAAACCGGCCAGGCCGGCCGATAAACCGGCCGATCGAGGTCGGATTGTCGGCTACGCCGGCATGTGGCTCATGGTGGATGAGGCGCACATCACCACGATCGCCGTTCTCAATGATTGGCGCGGAAGAGGACTGGGTGAGTTGCTCCTGGTCAGTCTGATCCAGCAGGCCACGGGAGTCCATGCGCACCATATGACGCTGGAGGTGCGAGTCTCGAACGAAACCGCACAGAAGTTGTATCGAAAGTACGGTTTTGCGGAGGAAGGGGTTCGTCCCCGATACTACAGCGATAACAATGAAGATGCACATATTATGTCTACCAAGAACATTCAAGAAATCGCCTACCAGGAGGCGTTCACCGACCGCCTCGAACGTCTCCGCACGCGCTTCAGCAGCGTAGCCGACCTGGAGGTTTCTGCTCCGGTCTTCGCCGCCCCGCACGCGGCGAGGTCGCAATAATTAGTTTGGCCGTCTTGGTGCTCGGCATCGAAACGTCGTGTGACGAGACCAGTGCCGCCGTGGTTGAGGACGGCCGGCTGGTGCGTTCAAATGTAGTTGCTTCCCAGATTGCCGCCCACGCTCCCTTCGGGGGTGTGGTGCCGGAGATCGCCAGCCGCCACCACATCCAGGCCATTCGCTGGGTGGTGGAGTGCGCGCTTCAGGAGGCAGGAGTGGAGACCGCGGACCTGCACGCGGTGGCAGCAACGTGCGGACCGGGGCTGGCGGGCGCCTTGCTGGTGGGGGTCAACTTTGGCCGCGGTCTGGCCCTCGGTCTGGACCTACCGTTGGTTCCAGTGAACCATCTGGAAGGCCACCTGCATTCCGTCTGGCTGATGAAGGAAAGAAATCAACCTGGGCCGGTCCTGCCCATGTTGGCGCTGATTGTCTCCGGTGGACATACTGAATTGGTAGTGATGCATGCGCATGGCCTGTACGAGCGTGTCGGCCACACCCTGGACGATGCCGCGGGCGAAGCGTTCGACAAGGTTGCCCGGCTGTTGGGTCTGCCATACCCCGGTGGACCGGCCATCCAGGCGGTTGCCGCCCACGCAATTGAGCCGATGAGACTGCCCCGAGCCCGGCTCCCAGGAACGTTCGACTTCAGCTTTAGCGGCTTGAAAACCGCAGTGCTTCATCTGGCCGCGCGTCTGGCCACTGAGGCCGGACCCGAGGGACTTCGTGGCACGGCGCTGCCCCAGGTGGACATCGCCGGCGGACTGTCATCAGAGCAGATAGCCAACATCGCCGCGGGATTCCAGGAGAGCGTGGTCGAAGTGCTCTGTCAAAAAACAGCCGACGCAGCCAGCGCCCTGGGGGTCGCCTCCGTGGCGGTGGTTGGTGGAGTCGCGGCCAACACCGCCTTGCAGGAGCAGATGCGGCGAACGATTCAGCAGCCGCTGTATGTCTCACCCGCCGAGTTCGCCACCGACAACGCGGCGATGATCGCGGCAGCGGCGTACTACGTCCCACCGGTGGAGGAGGAGATTGATATTCTGCCCGGCCTAGCACTGGGAATGGCGTGACTATGTCGCCTTCCCCGCTTCCTCCCAGCGCGCCAGGATGAAGAGCAGGTCGGACAGGCGATTGAGGTAACGCAGCACCTCGACGTTGGTCACATCGGCCTCGTGATACAGCCGCGCGACCTGGCGTTCCGCTCGGCGGACGATGGTGCGGGCCAGATCCAGCGCCGCCCCAGTCACGGTCGCCCCCGGGATGATGAACTCCTTGCCGATCTCAACCTGCTCTTTCAGGCGCTCAGCCGCTTCGTCCAGGCGGGCGACATGAGACGGCTCGATCTTGAACGATACCTTCTCATAGTTTTCAGGCGTGGTGGCGAGCTCCGCCATCATCACATAGAGGTCCTGTTGTACCTGGCGAATCTGATCTTTGAGGTTGGCACCCTCCGCGTGTGCTCGCGCCAGTCCCAGGGCTGAGGTGGCCTCATCGACCGTGCCGTACGCTTCAGGGCGCCGGTGGTACTTGGGCACCCGTCCGGCGCCCAGCAGATCCGTGTATCCCTCGTCACCGGTCCGTGTCGTCACTGTGGCCAAAACTAGCCTCCTGTTTTATACTCTAGAGTTGTCATGGGCGCCCGTGGCGGAACAGGTAGACGCGCTAGGTTGAGGGCCTAGTCCCCGTCAAGGGGGTGCTGGTTCGAGTCCAGTCGGGCGCACCATCATACACACTGCGGTGGACGATCACGCTGACAGTTATTGCGAACGACCCGGTGCTCGACTGTAGCCATTCCGGAGCACCATGGACCGGGGCTCAGTCGCCGATGAGTTGGACCCGGGGCCACTTGATCTGAATGGCCTTGTCGCGGCAACGGCGACGAAACTCATCGCGGGAAACCCGGGCGGGGTTGCGGCGCAGGATCATGTGGAAGAGATCGCTCAGTCCGAAGGGCGCAATGACGTACAAGGTGTCGTCAGGCAGCAACCGGACGGCTACCGCAGTGGCCGTCTCCGGCCACGTGGCGACTGCTTCCTCGATCGAGGTCAAAGGAGGCACCGCCTGACCAAATACTCGCTGGTACCACAGGTGGACCGCCGCCTGGTTCTTTACTTGCCATGGAACGCCGGGCAGCAAGCGGGCGAGTCGCTCCTCGCTCAAGCGCTCATGCTCCGACCGCAGATTCCTGGAATCGAAGTACACCAGGTCGATGTCAGCGAGGGGCGTGCGCCGCTCGTACCCATGCAGGTCATCCCACACGAGGTTCCTGATTGCCCCCGCCCCGAAAGCCCACTCCGGCAAGCCAGAGTCCCGAGCCGCTCGCAGCACAGAGAGAAACCACGGATCCGATCGGATGATGCGTTGTAGGTCGTCCACGAGATCCACTCGCTTGCTCCATCCGTCGTTCAGATGCGCGAGGCAGAATAAGGCGGACCTCACCTCTCGCCAAAGGGGCTGTCTATGCTCACCCCACCTCCCGCCATTATGATCTGCCTCTCATGCGTGCTCGTCGGAAAACGCCCTTTCATCGCTTTCTACTCGCAGGGCATGCACCCAGGCCGACGCTGCTTGAGGCGTTTCCCAGCCCGGAATGTGCGCATCCTTGAGCGCCCCATCGTACTCGTGCGCGGCCTTGCGAAGGCGCTCTCGCGCGACCTTCTCGCGGGCAGCATCCACCAAGAACTTGCTCCGTTGTCTCGGTCCCACCAGGGCATCAATCTCCACGAGCAGCTCGTCGGGAATCACCACATGCACGCGTTTGGTCGCTGTACTCGCGGTGTGGTTTCGTGGGTGCATATTCATGTGAGAAGGATAGCAAGCTTACACATGGTCATATGCTTAGGTATGCCGGCTGTCTCTCCGCGTCTGGATATGTCCCAATGATCCGTGCCTGGTTCTATCTGGTTGGTTCAGCCGTTATCTGGTTTGTCGAAGCGTTTCTATTCAGCTACTTTCTACGCTTCTCCGCCGGCCAGACAGTGTTGATGGCCGTCTTTTACCTGCTGCTGTTTGGGATCGCCGCTCGATACTTCATCGGGGGTCTGAGCGGGCTAGGCGATTCCGAGAAAGATATTGCCGCGTGGCGTCTCGTGTCGCTGATGCCGATGCTCGTGGTAATTCTCGGTTCGTTCGTCTCTCTCCCGATCCTGCTGTTGGTCGTCGCGGCCGGAAAGCTGCTGTAGGACGGGGCGCTGCCTATTCGGTCGAGAGTCCAACACGGTTGACGTACGAGAATCGCGCATACCCCGCCATGAGGGGGCACACGCGGACATCCGTCGTGCACGGGCATCATCGTGGAGGGCTGAATCCCCGCTCGCACAGCTGGCAGTGCTGGCCTGCGGGCCAGTCCGGCCAGGACGGCCGGGCTACGGGCGCCGTGGCATACGTCGGCCAGAGCCGGGCTACGGGTGCTGTGGCGCATGCCGGCCTGAGAGCCGCGTACGTCAACCGTATTGAGCTATAGTTGCCCAACGCTCCCGACCGCCCGCTGGGCTACGTTGGCACGCACCCACTCCACGATATCCACGGTGGACGCTCCGGGAGTGAACAGTTCGGCCACGCCTAACTCCTTCAGCGTCCGCACATCCTCCTCGGGGATCGTGCCGCCACCAAAGAGCAGAATGTCGGCGGCGTCGTCCTGGCGCAGCAAGTCCAAAATGCGCGGAAACAGGGTCATATGCGCGCCGGACAGCAAACTCAGACCGATGCAGTCCACGTCCTCCTGCACGGCGGTGTTTACTACCTGTTCGGGCGTCTGGTGCAAGCCGGTGTAGATGACTTCCATGCCCGCGTCGCGCAGCGCCCGCGCCACCACCTTTACTCCGCGGTCGTGTCCGTCCAGTCCCGCCTTGGCCATCAGGATTCGTATCTTCCGTTCTGCCGTCATGACGGCGCCCCTCTCTGCATTGGACTTGCTGGGCTTTAGACGAACGCCGGTTCGCGGTAGGTTCCATACACCACCTTGAGCGTATCGGCTAGCTCCTGGACGGTGGCATAGGCCCGCACCGCGTCCAGAATATAGGGCATGACGTTCTCGTCTCGCTCGGTTGCCGCCTGGAGTTCATGCAGCGTGGCTCGCACCCGCGCGTTATCCCGGTTGTGCTTCAGTTCTTGCAGTCGCTGAATCTGGGTTCGCTCGACCTCCGGGTCAATCTTCAAGATTGGAATGTCAATGGCCTGATTCTTGACGAAGTCATTGACGCCCACCATGATTTTTTCACGGCTTTCGAGCTGCTTTTGATAGACAAAGGCCGACTCTCCGATTTCACGTTGGAAGAAGCCTTGATCGATGCCCGCCAGCACGCCGCCCAGCTCGTCGATGCGGGCGAAGTAATCGAGCGCGCCCTGCTCCATCTGATCGGTCAGCGCTTCCACGAAGTAGGAGCCACCCAGAGGGTCCACCGTGTTCACTACCCCGGTTTCAAAGGCGATGATCTGTTGCGTCCGAAGCGCAATCTCGACCGCCTTCTGGGACGGTAGGGCCAGCACCTCGTCCATCGAGTTGGTGTGGAGCGACTGCGTGCCGCCCAGCACCGCCGCCAGCGCTTCAAGGGCCGTCCGCACGATGTTGTTCTCCGGCTGCTGGGCGGTCAAGGACACTCCGGCGGTCTGAGTGTGAAAGCGCATGAGCCATGATTTCGGGTCTTTGGCTCCGTACTTGTCGCGCATGAGACGGGCCCAGATACGCCGGGCGGCCCGGAACTTGGCGATTTCTTCGAAGAAGTCGATGTGCGAGTTCCAGAAGTACGAGAGCCGCGGCGCGAAGGCATCGACATCGAGCCCGCGAGCCACGCAAGCCTCGACATAGGTCATGCCGTCGGCAATGGTAAACGCGAGTTCTTGAACGGCGGTCGAGCCCGCCTCACGGATATGGTAGCCGCTAATACTGATCGGGTTGTACTTGGGAACGTGCTGCATCGTGTACTCGACGGTGTCGACGATCAGCTTCACGCCGGCGGGAGGCGGATACACCCACTCCTTCTGCGCGATGTATTCCTTGAGGATGTCATTCTGCAGCGTGCCGGTCAGCTTCTGTGAAGGGACGCCCTGCTTCTCGCCCACGGCGACATACATGGCCAGGACGATGGCAGCCGGAGCATTGATCGTCATGGAGGTGCTTACCTGGTCGAGAGGGATACCCTCGAACAGCACTTCCATGTCCGCCAGCGAATCGATCGCCACGCCGGTACGCCCGACCTCTCCCAGCGCGCGTGGATCGTCGGAATCGACGCTCATCAGGGTCGGATTGTCGAATGCCACCGAGAGGCCGGTCATTCCCTGATCGAGTAAGTAGTGAAACCGCTCGTTCGTATCGCGCGCCGAGCCGAAGCCGGCAAACTGGCGCATGGTCCATAGCCGGCCGCGATACATGTTGCCGTAAATGCCCCGCGTGTACGGGTACTGTGCCGGAAAGCCGATGTTCTGGTCGAAGCTCTTTCCGGCCAGGTCCAACGGCGTATAGAGCGGCTCGATGTGCTGGTCGGAGAGCGTGGTGAGGGAGACGTCGCGATCCTTGCCGTAGCGCTGCGTTCGCCACTCTTGAAAATCTTCTTCGATGGTACGATCCTTCAGCATCTCGACCTCCTACTTTCCGACCGGTAGCTCATGGTGTGCGAGTATCTGTTCGGCAACCTGGTACGGGTCCATCTGGCGGCGGACGGCGAGATCGAGCAGGTGGTGAAACTGTTCGCTCGCTGCTTGTGGCTGCAGCACCTTTTCCCGTAGCCGTCGCTCCGCTATCTCCATAATCTCGCGTTCCAGCCTATTTTTGCGACGGTGCACCAGCTCACCGCTGGTTTCGAGGAAGGTGCGGTGCTGCTGGATGCGAATCCACAGGTCTTCCAATCCCTTATTCTGCGTTGCCACGGTCTGTACGATGGGTGGCGTCCAGGGACGCTCGATCACATCCATTCGCAGCAAATCGCGAATGTCGGCCACCGTCTTATTGACTTGCGGATGGTCTGCTTTGTTGACGACGAAGATATCGGCGATTTCCATGATTCCCGCCTTGATGGCCTGCACCCCGTCGCCCAACCCGGGTGGGATGACCACCACCGTGGTGTCTGCCGCCCCAGCCACCTCCAGCTCCGACTGCCCCACGCCAACCGTCTCCGCCAGCACTAGGTCCATACCCATGGCGTCGAAGACCATGATGGTGTTGGTGGCGGCCAGGCTCAGCCCTCCCAGATGGCCGCGAGCGCCCATACTGCGGATAAAGACGCCCGGATCGGCGGCGTGTCGCATCATTCTGATGCGGTCACCCAAAATAGCGCCGCCGCTGAAGGGACTGTTGGGATCCACGCCCAGGATGCCAATGGTCTTGCCTTGCTCACGAACCACCCGGATCAGCTCATCGACCACCGTGCTCTTGCCCGCTCCCGGCGGGCCGGTGACCCCGACGATATAGGCATGGCCGGTTTCGGGATAAATGCGGCGCATGGCGCGTTCCAGCGACGGCGCATCGTCCTCGATCAAGCTGATCAGGCGACCGGCGGCCCGCCGGTTCCCCTGCAGCACCTGCTCCACCAACTGCTCCGCTGAGTGTCCCCCGAATCGGCCATCAGTCACGCTTGAGCAACTGGCGAGCAATCACGACCCGCTGGATCTGATTGGTGCCCTCGTAAATCTGCGTCGCTTTGGCGTCCCGCATGTACCGCTCCACCGGAAACTCTTTGATGTAGCCGTAGCCGCCTAAAATCTGCACGGCATCCGTGGTCACCTGCATGGCGGTATCCGTCGACATCAGCTTTGCCATAGCGGCTAAATGGGTAAAAGGTTCTCCTCGGTCGCACGCGCCCGCTGCTTCCCAGGTCATCAGTCGGGCAGCGTCGATGGCGGTCGCCATATCGGCCACCATAAATTGAATGCCTTCGAAGTTGGAGATGGGCTTGCCGAACTGACGACGTTGCTGGGCATAAGCGACCGCGGTGTCCAGGGCGCCTCGGGCCAGGCCCACCGCCTGTGCGCTGATGCCGATACGTCCACTGTCCAGCGCCTGCATGGCGATTTTGAATCCGTCCCCCTCCTGCCCCAGCAGGTTTTCGGACGGCACCTGAACATCCTCCAGGATCAACTCGCCGGTCGGTGAGCCGCGCAGTCCCATCTTGTGCATCGGCTCGCCAAAGCCGAGGCCCGGCATGCCCTTTTCAACGATAAAAGCGGAGATCCCGCGCACGCCGGGAGCGTCTCCCAGCCGAGCCATCACGATATACACATCTGCCACGCCCATGTTGGTAATAAAGGTTTTGACGCCGTTGAGGACGAATCCGCCGTTGTGGCGCACGGCGCTCGCTTTCAGGCTCGCGGCATCGCTCCCCGCGTCCGGCTCGGTGAGTGCGAAGGCGCCCAGCTTCTCTCCCCGCGCCATCGGCGGCAAATACTTTTGCTTTTGCGCCTCGCTCCCGAAGTAGAGGATGGGCTCGGTACCAACCGAGGTATGAACGTCCAGGATAACGGCGAGGGTGCCGGAGACCGCCGCGATCTCCTCGACGAAGAGCGCGAAGCATAGGTGATCGAGGCCCGCCCCACCGTACTCCGCCGGTACCACAATGCCCAGGAGGTCGAGTTCGGCCGCTTGCCGTACCAGGTCGGCGGGGAACTGGTTGTGCCGGTCTATCTCGTCCGCGCAGGGCGCCACAACTCCGCGCGCAAAGTCGCGAACCGCGTCGCGAATCATGCTTTGGTCGTCGGTCAGCTCGAGATTCACTTGCCCCCCATCACCTGGCGTGCGATGACCAGGCGCTGAATCTGCTGGGTGCCCTCATATATTTGGGTGATCTTGGCGTCGCGCATGTGGCGTTCCACCGGATACTCCTGCATGTAGCCATAGCCGCCGAAGATCTGGACCGCATCCGTGGTCACCCGCATCGCGGTATCGCCGGCAAAAAGCTTTGCCATCGACGACTCACGAGCGCACGGAATGTCTTTGTTCCGCAGATAGGCGGCACGCAGCATCAGATTGCGGGCAGCCTGAATCTGGGTAGCCATGTCGGCCAGCATGAACTGGATGCCCTGAAACTGACCGATCGGCCGTCCAAATTGCTGACGACCCGCCACATAGTCCAGCGAATCCTCCAGCGCCGCCCGCGCAATGCCCACGGCCTGAGCCGCAATGCCGATGCGGCCGGCATCAAGTGTATCCATCGTCACCTTGAAGCCGTTGCCCTCGCCGCCCAGCACGTTCTCCACCGGAACCTCGACGTTCTCCAGTACCACGTCCGTGGTGGGAGCGCCGCGAATGCCCATCTTTTCGTAGTGCGTGGTAAAGGAAACGCCGGGCATGGTCTTCTCGACAATGAAGTCGGTGATCCCCTTGGTGCCTTTTTCCTTGTCGGTAACCGCCGTGACCACGTACACGTCGGCCACCTCACCGTTGGTGATGAAAATTTTCCGACCGTTGAGGACGTAGTGCCCATCGCGCTGCACGGCTGAGGTGGTGATCGACGCCGCGTCCGAACCCGCCTCCGGCTCGGTCATGGCCAGCGCCCCCAGCTTTTCGCCGCTGGCGAGCGGGGTGAGATACTGCTCTTTTTGCTCCGGCGTGCCAAACATCAGAATTGGCTCGCCGCATAGCGAGATGTTCACATCGAGAATCAGGCCGGTACTGGCGCAGGCCCGGCACAATTCTTCGACCGCCAGCGCAAACACGATATAGCTCTGCCCGGCGCCGCCGTACTGCTCGGGAAACGGTATCCCCATCAGGCCCAGCTCGCCCATCTTGGCGACCAGATCAGCAGGGTATTCCGCCGCCTCATCGATTGTGCCTGCTCGCGGCAAGACTTCATTGCGGGCAAACTCTTTGACGAAGGACAGGATGTCCTGCTCCTCCGCCGTCAACGTGAAATCCATCGTGCCTCTCTTGAGACCGGCCGGCCGGCGCCTATGATCACCAGATTCAAGGGGTCCGCGGCCGTTAGGAAGCTAGCCGGACGATGGTCGCCTCGCCCTGGGCCATGCCGCTACAGATTCCCGCCGCGCCGTACTCCGCCTTCCGACGTCGCATCTCATGAATCAGAGCACCCAGAATGCGAGCGCCCGAGGCGCCGATAGGATGTCCCAGGGCAACCGCGCCCCCATTCACGTTCACCAGTTGGGGATCGATCCCCAACATCTGGATGCTGCGAAGCGTGACCGCGGCAAAGGCTTCATTGATCTCGAACAGCCCGATGTCGTCAAGTGAGAGGCCCGCCTTGCGCAGGGCTTGCTTGATAGCGTCAGCCGGCACGGTGTGCAAATAACGGTTCTCCGCATTGGCCTCCCCCTGCGCTATGAATACCGCGAGCGGCTCGATCCCCAATTCTTCAGCTTTGCCGCGCGACATCACCACCACCGCCGCCGCGCCGTCGTTCACGCCCGGCGCGTTGCCGGCGGTTACACTACCGCCGGCTTTGAGCGGTCGCAATTTAGAAAGAGACTCCAACGTAGTATCAGCACGCGGCTGCTCGTCCCGGTCCACCATGACCGGCCCGCCTTTGCGCTGCGGCACTGCAACCGGGACGACCTCGTCCTTGAACTTGCCCGCTTCCAGCGCCGCCTGATAGTGCTGCTGGCTGCGCACCGACCATCGGTCCTGGTCTTCCCGGCTAATTTCAAACTCAGCCGCCACGTCGCTGCCGTATTCATGCATCGGCACACACCCGGATGGACAGTTCAGTCCATCGCGCATCATGGCGTCGACCGCGGTCTGATCGCCCATGCGATAGCCGGAGCGAGCGCCCTCCAGCAGATATGGCGCGAGGCTCATGCTTTCCATGCCACCCGCGACTACCACTTCGGCATCGCCTGCTTTGATCATCTGAGCGGCCAGATTTACCGCCTTGAGACTGGAGGCACACACCTTGTTGACGGTCAGAGCGGATACTTCCTTGGGCAGTCCCGCTTTGAGGGCTGCTTGCCGTGCTGGAATCTGTCCCTGTCCAGCGGTGATGACGGTCCCCATGATGACCTGATCGACCGCGTCAAACGGCACGTTGCCCCGCTCAAGCGCGGTTCTGATAACGCAAGCGCCCAGATCCACGGCCGGTACCGTACTGATGGCGCCGCCCAGCTTACCGAACGGCGTGCGCGCGGTGCTGACAATAACGACTTCTTCCACGACTCATCCCCTCTTCAAATCGTCCTCGCTTTATTATGGCGCAAGGTCGGTCAGAGGGGCGTCGCCACACAACGGAAGGACGCGGCGTACTACACGCCAAGCAGACGCGCGATGACCGTTCGCTGGATCTCGGACGTACCCTCGCCTATCTCGCCGATTTTTACGTCGCGCCAGTAGCGGGCGACCGGGAACTCCTCCATGATGCCGTAGCCGCCATGAATCTGCACCGCGTGGTTCGCCGCGCGTGTGGCGACTTCCGCCGCGTACAGCTTGGCCATGCCCGCCGCCAGTCGGAAATCACGCCCCTGGTCCTTGAGCCAGGCAGCTTTGTAGGTCATCAAGCGAGCCAGCTCAATCTCGGTGGCCATGTCGGCCAGGCGGAACTGGATGGCCTGGAACTTCGAGATCGGCTTGCCGAACTGGCTGCGCTCGGTGGCGTATCGAAAGGCCGCATCGTACGCGGCCTGCGCCAGTCCAACGCTCAAGGCCGCGACCGAGATACGTCCGCCATCCAGGATGGTGAGGAATTGATGGAATCCCTCGCCTCTCTCCCCGAGCAGGTTCTCTCGTGGCACGCGTGCGTCCTGAAAGGCTAACTCATGCGTATCCGACGCGCGCCAGCCCATCTTGTCGTAGTCTTTGGACACTGAGTACCCGGCCGTCCCCGTCGGCACGATGATGTTGGATATCTCCGCCGTGCCGTCCGGTCGTTTCCCGGTTACGGCGGTGATGGTCACGCCGCCACTGATGGAGGTACCCGAATTGGTGATGAATGACTTCACGCCGTCGATCACCCAGTGGCCGTCGGACTCAACGGCCCTGGTCGCGGTCGCGCCGGCATCCGAGCCGGCCTGTGGCTCGGTCAGCCCGAAGGCCCAGAGCATTTCCCCAGAGGCCAGGCGAGGAACATACTCCTCTTTCTGCTCTTCGGATCCGAAGAGCAGAAAGGGCTGCGTTCCCAGGGAGGTATGGGCTGCCATGGTAATGCCCACGGACGCATCGCCTCGGGAAATTTCTTCTACCGCGAGCGCATAGGTCACGGTATCGGCGCCCGTTCCGCCGTACTTTTCGGGAATCGGCAATCCCAGAAAGCCGAGTTCCGCCAGTTTGGCCACAATGTCGTACGGAAACGCCTTGGCCTTGTCGTAATGCTCGGCTTTAGGAGCTATCTCGGCATCCGCGAACTCGCGGGCGAGGTCGCGGATCATTTTCTGTTCGTCGCTCAGATCGAAATTCAGCGCTTATTCCCCTTTCCGTTTTCGGATTTCCTCGGTCAAGGCCGGCACTATCTTGAATAGGTCACCGACCACGGCCAGGTCGGCCAATTGAAAGATCGGCGCGTCCGCGTCCCGGTTGATGGCGACGATGGTATCGGCGGTCTGCATCCCCACGCGGTGCTGTACCGCGCCCGAAATGCCAATCGCAAAGTAGAGCTGCGGCTTGACTGTTCGGCCGGTCTGACCAACTTGATGCGAATACGATATCCAACCGGCGTCCACCGCGGCTCTCGATGCCCCCACTGATCCATTGACCTCCTCGGCCAGCTCGGCCAGCAGACTGAACGGCTCTGGGCCCCCCAGTCCACGACCACCCGATACGATCACGTTCGCCTCTTCCAGTGGAGCCGGAGCGCCCTCCTCCTGCACGGTGTTGCCCTTCTTCACTCGCCTGGCGCTATCGGGAACCGCGAAGTCGCGCTGTTGCACCGATGTGCTTTTGCGGTGCTCAGCTGGCGTGAACGCGTTGGGCCGAACCAGGTAGACGGCGGGAGCGCCCTCGCGACACTCCACGTTCGTGGTGTAGTTGCCTCCGAAGATAGTCTCGATGGCGTCCACGTGACCATCGTGCGGTACCAGGTCCACCACTGCGGCCACCAGGCCGCTCTGGAGCCGGACGGCCAGGCGTGATGCAATATCCTTGCTGTCCGCCGTGTCGGGGAACAGGATGCAGATCGGCCGGTCCTGCTCGATCACCTGCGTCAGAGCCTCTACCGCGGGCTCTGTCAGATACTGATCGAACACCTCGTCTTCGGACACGTACAGCGTGTCCACTCCAAATTGGCCCAGCCGGTCCGCCAGGCCGGCTGCTCCCCGCCCCAGCCCAACGGCGGCCACGCCGGCGGAGAGCGAGCCGGACAACTCCGCTGCCTTGCTGGCAGCCTCCAGGGCGGTGCGCTTGGGCTGGCCGCCTTCATGTTCTACATAGATCAGGATATCTCCCGGCATGTCTTCCCCTCTTCGCGTCATTCCTAACAAAAATAGACCGCACGGGTCCGCTAGATAAACTTGCGCTCGGCCAGAAAGTCGGAGATGACTCTGGCGGCTTCCTCCGGCGTTTCCGGCTTTACCACTCCACCGGCGGTTTTCTCCGGCCGAGGCGTTGCCTTCGTCACCACGCTGCGAGCGCCGGAGAGTCCGACTTCATCGGGAGAGACACCGAGGTCGCCACACGACAATTTCTGGATTTCTTTGCGTTTTGCTGCCATGATGCCCTTAAGGGAGGGATAGCGTGGTTCGTTGATCGCTTTCACCACGCTCACTACTGCGGGCAGCGACGTTTCGACCTCAAGGTAGCCGCCGGCGATCTGACGGTTCAGGTAGGCCGTGCCGTCTCGAACTTCCAGCTTCATCACAAAGGTGACGAGCGGAAGCCCCAGGCACTCCGCCAGTCCGCCCGGAACGATGCCGGCGCGGGCGTCGGTGCTCTCCATCCCAGTCAAGACCACATCGAATGGTAGCTGCTGCAGTGCTTGGGCCAGCACCTGGCAGGTACCGTACCAGTCGGTGCCCTCCAGCGCCGGGTCGGTGACCAACACCCCTTTATCCGCTCCCATGGCCAGTGCCTTGCGCATGGTGTCCTCGGCCGAGGCGGGCCCCATGGTCAACACTGTCACCTCGCCCCCATGGGCTTCTTTTAGACGCAACGCCTCTTCGAGGCCGTATTCGTCAAACGGGTTAATGACGCTTTCCAACTGTGCACGGTTCAAGCGGAAATCCGGTCCAAGCTCTTTTTTGGCAGTTGTATCCGGGACTTGCTTGACGCACACCACGATATTCACTGGTTGACCCTCCACCCTGATCGAATGTTCGCCCGACCGTGGCACGTTTTCCCCGCCTGGTTCGGACGCGAACTCTCACGCATTACCACAGCATCAGCCCATTACGACGCGAGAGACACCTCACGATTATCACGGTCCCGCAGGAGACAACCACCCGCCACGTGAATAAAGAGTGATGGTAGCGCATACGGGATTCGAACCCGTGGTCTCCGCCTTGAGAGGGCGGTGTCCTAGGCCGCTAGACGAATGCGCCTCGGTGAACTCGAGTGTTGCCTCCAGAGCACTGTAGGAAGTTTACCAGAGGTTTGCTCGGGGGGCCAACAGTGTCTCAAGCAGGGTACGTGATAAACGAAACCACGTCAACGCCGTACTGCTCAAGGCGCTCCCGACCTCGTAGCCCTTCAAGCTCAACCAGCACGACCACTGCCACCGGTTCGCCACCAAGTTCTCTCACCATGTCGAGCGATGCCGCGACCGTGCCGCCGGTGGCCAGCAGATCGTCTACCAGCAGCACTCGTTGCCCATGTCCAATCGCGTCGCAATGCATTTCGAAGGTGTTGGTGGCGTACTCCAGGGTGTAGGCGCGCGTGATTTTCTCCGCCGGCAGCTTCCCCAGCTTGCGGATCGGGACGAACCCGGCGCCCAGCAGGTAGGCCAGCGGAGCGCCGAAAATGAAGCCACGTGACTCCATGGCGACCACCACATCGATGGAGGAGTCCCGGAATCCGGTGGCCATCAGGTCGACCGCGGCCCGAAATGCGTCCCCGTCTTTCAAGACGGTGGTAATGTCGTAGAAGAGAATGCCGTCACGCGGAAAGTCCGGCACTTCTCGGATTCTCGACTGCAGCGTCTGCGCCAATGGGTCCTCCTGGAGCGATGGAAGCATATTATAGCGGCAGCCTCTCCACGGTCTCGGTCGAACACTCGATGGCCGAGCCGCGTCTTCGCGAGGAGACCGTGGTGTCGATCTGGGAACGCCAGGCCTTCGACCCCGCGGCTCTGAGGTCTCTGCAGCTCAGCGTGATCTTCCGCGGCTTGCCCTCTGACGCGGGAGGGCCGGACTATCAGGACGCGCTCCTCGCCTGGCAAGACCGAGAGATTATCGCGGGAGACATCGAATTTCATGTGGCCTCCGCCGATTGGTATACGCATGGGCACCACCTCGATCCGCACTACAACCGCGTGGTACTGCATGTGGTGTGGCGAGATGACGGCCAGGCAACCATGATGGAGAGCGGGGGGAGTGTACCGGTGCTGGCGCTGGAGCGCCACACCACCAACGTGTTGGTGAGCGATTCGCCGGTGAGCGAGCAGGCACTGCTGCCTCACGCCTGCGTTGCGCGGTTTCGTCGCCTCGCACGCGAGGATCTTCGGGCTCGGATCCGACAGGCGGGGATGACGCGGTTTCAGGATCGAGCCGCGTTATTTGCCGCCGATATGACCTGTGTGCCGGTCGACCAGGTTGCGTATGCGGCGTTGTTTGAGTCACTGGGGTACGCCTCTAATCGGGAGGCGTGCCGCCAGCTGGCCGACCTGGTTCCGTATGCGTGGTTGATGTCGGTCGAACCGGGGGAGCGCGCCAAGACCCTACTACAGGCTGCCGGGTTCCTTACTCAGGGAGCGGTGAGACCACCCGGCTCCATGAAGCCGGACGCGTGGCGCCTGGCCCGTATCCGGCCCGGCAATCACCCGGCAATTCGGATCGAGGGGATGGCCCATCTGCTGAATAGGCTTGGCGCGCCGCTGGCCGAGCGCCTGGTCGATCTCGTGCTCGACGCCCGGCGTCCATCGGAGGTCAGGGCGGGACTGGTGGCCAGCGCCGGGGGACGTCCCCTGATTGGCGCTGGGCGGGCCGACGAGATGGCGTGCAGTGTCGTTCTGCCCTTGGTTGCCGCGCTGGTTCCGGACGCGCCCCGAGCACCGGATCTCTTCGCCATGTATCCCAGTCCGCCAGACACACGCTGGACTCGGAGCATGCTGGACTTACTGGCCCAGGCCGGTCACGGCGGCATCAAGTCACAAAGCGCGGCGGACCATCAGGGCTTACATCACCTCTACCACCGTTTTTGCCGCCGTGAAGACTTACGAGGGTGTCCGGTGTGTGGGCGCGAGTCGGAGGAGCGAGACTCCGTCTAATCACAGGGCACGTGTGCAAATGTCAAGACCAGAGCACATTTCTCTTTACTTGCCACAGTGATCGCTATGCAACATGGTAAGCCCGATCCTTTCGACCACTCGCCCACGAATGTTTGCCGTGATTTCTAGAGTCAGGTTCCTGCACGGGAAGTTACCGTCCCATTGCCAGTAGGCCGTTCCTCCGAGAGCTGCGGGGTAGCGAAACAATCGGGGCGTCTTCAATTGAGAATGACCCGTAAGCTCTCCAACAATGACGTACTTACTCGTATGAGACGACGGGTCGGGTATTCCCTGACGGCCTGTCGCTATGCGCCCAAACAGGTAGCGAATCTCCAACGGCCGTCCGGGCTCCCGCACTTCCAGTTCGCGCAGTCTCAAACCGGTCAGCCGCTTGACCGGACCTACCGGGCGTATCGCGGCCACAGGCATCTCACGCTCAGCCCTCGCAATGTGAACTGGAGCCAGGCACTGATCTGCCACATCGAAGTCCCTCATACCGATGCTGCACAGCGTGAATCTGGCCGCGAGCGCCGTGCCGCCCCCATGTAGCAACTCTGCCAGGCCGAGCACCAAGCACGTGAAGAGACCGTACGCATTTCGCCTTCCGGTCACATGCTTCGCAGCCAGTGCCGGCCTCTCGTCACTGTTTGCCCAGCACATCGTCGGTGTTGATCGCCAGGCCGGGCACTCTGGTAGATTCGATCGCTTCTCCACGTCCTACCCTGACAGTCACGCCATACCTATCGCCCGAGGGGTTCGTGTGGCGCTCGATGGCCTCGCCCGCTATGTCGATAACCCAGAACTCCGGTATACCCGCGCGTGAATACAGCGCCAACTTCCTACCACGGTCGTACGCCAGCGAGCTGTCCGATACTTCCATCAGCAAGAACACGTCATCTGCGTTCGGCAGTTCGTTCCCGTACTCGCGGTTGCGGACCACCGCCAGGTCTGGCTCGGGCTCCTGGTATTCGCCAAGCCTTACCGGACTCTGGACGTTGACCACTGCCTCGCCGGTCAGTCGGGACACCAGGAGCCGGTTGATCCTGCTGACACATGTGATATGGCGGCCGCCGATCGGACTCATCTCGACCACCTGCCCATCGATAAGCTCCACCCGATCGTCCTCCCGGAGGATCTCGATGTCCGCCATCCGATGGTAGTCGTCGACTGTAAATTGACGGTGCGGCGGCTCAGTAGCCATGTTCCCTCCAGTGCTTCCTGCCACTCGTGATCCCATCATACGCTCCATAGTAGAGACTGCGGGGCACAGCCGAAGAGTAGCCTAAGAAGCGGATTGTAGAGGGGCCATGTCGTACCAATCGCGGCCCACTTTCATTTCCACCTCCAGCGGGACGGCCAGCTTCAGCGCGTTTTCCATGGCATCCTGTACCAGCGGCGCAACTGCATCGAGGTCACGTTTCGGCACGTCGAAGACCAGTTCGTCGTGTACCTGCAACAGCATGCGCGTGTCCGGGTAGCGCTCCGCCAGGTCACGATGCAATCGGATCATGGCCAGCTTGATAATGTCGGCCGCGGTGCCCTGAATCGGCATGTTGATGGCGGCCCGCTCCGCGGCCGTGCGAATCCCTGGGTTAGGGGAGTGGATATCCTGGAGGTACCGACGACGGTTTAATAAAGTCGACACATACCCGTACAGCGCGGCTCGTTTGCGCATGTCATCCATGAAGGCCTTTACGCCCGCGTAGGTGCGGTTGTAGCTCGTGATGAACTCCGCCGCCTCGGCGCGAGAGATACCGGTCTCATACGCCAGGCGGTTCTCGCCAATGCCATAGATAATGCCGAAGTTGACCACCTTGGCGATGCGGCGTTGATCGGGCGTAACGGCCTCCAGCGGCACGCCAAAAACGGCGGCAGCGGTGGCCCGATGAATGTCCTCGCCGGTGAGAAAGGCATGCAAGAGCCGTTCATCGCCCGACATGGAGGCAAGAATTCGGAGCTCGATCTGGGAATAGTCGACCGCCAGCAGCACGTTCTGAGCGCCCGTCGGCACAAAGGCCCGCCTGATGGTTCGGCCCAGATCGCCCCGGATCGGGATGTTTTGCAGGTTCGGGTTCGACGAACTGAGGCGGCCAGTGGCAGCGACGCACTGGTTAAAGTCGGTGTGAACCCGACCCGTGTCCGGGTTGACCAGGGTGGGCAGGGCATCGACGTAGGTGTTCTTGAGCTTGATCAGCTGGCGATACTCGAGGATGGCGTCGACGATTTCATGCTTTCCGCGCAGCCCTTCGAGCACCTCGTTATCGGTGCTGTACCCCGTCTTGGTACGGCGCCCCGAAGGCAACTTGAGTTCCCGGAACAGCAGCTGGCCTAACTGCTGGGTCGAGTTGATGTTGAACGGATGGCCCGCCGTTTCATAAATCTGGCCCTCGAGCCGGGCAATAATCTCGCCCATTTCGACTGACATGATTGCCAGAACGGGCGGATCGAGCGCAACTCCAGCCATCTCCATATCGGCCAGCACGCGCACTAACGGCATCTCGACCTCGCGAAAGAGGTCGACCAGATCGCGCTCCACCAACTCAGGCATCAGCGCGTCCTTCAGCCGCAGGGTAATGTCGGCATCGGCGCCGGCGTAGAGCGCCGCCGTGCCGATATCGACCTCAGCCATGGTGATCTGACTCTTGCCCTTGCCGATCAGCGCCTCAATCGGCGTCATTTCGATCATGAACTTCGAGAGCGAGAGCGACTTGAGCGAGAGTCCACGCGAGGTGGGATCAATCAGGTAGGCCATGATCATGGTGTCGAAGTCCATGCCCTCCAGACGGACGCCATGGGTCGCGAGCACCGCATAGTCGTATTTGATGTTGTGCGCGATCTTCGGAACGGTCGGGTCTTCGAGCACAGGCCGCAGAGCGTCGAGTGCCTGCCGCAGGGGCAGTTGGCGTCCCTCCCGGTGCCCAACCGGCAGATACCAGGCATGATCCGCCCGCGTGGCGAACGACAGCCCCACTAGGTGGGCGCGCAAGGGATCGGTGCTGGTGGTTTCCGTGTCCAGCGCGAAGGCCCCGGCGGCCCGCAATTCAACGAGTAGCTCCGCGAGGTCGCTTTCTTCTTGCACAATGCGCGTGGTGGTCGTTACCTCGATCTGACGCGTCAGGGCCAGAACATCGTCGAATGTGCTCGTTCCTCGCTCGAGCCCGTCAATGGCGGCGTCCACACCGCCTCCCCCACCGGCAAACATGCTCAGCTGTTGCGGGCCGGTAGGAGGCGCCGGCCGGCTATTCGTTGCGAGCGAGCCGCGTGGGATCATGCCCTGAATTCGGTCGATCAATGACCGAAACTCGAGATCGCGGAACAGTTTGATCAGTTCCGTGCGATCCACGTCGTGCCAGGCGCAGTGTTGCAAGTCGAGCGTCTCGGGAACGTCTCGCACGATAGTCGCCAGCCGCTTGCTCTGCACCGCCTGCTCGCGATACGGCTCAAGGGCCTCCCGCCGCCTGGCCGGCAGCTCACTGAGATGGTCGAGAAGATTCTCAATTGAGCCGTACTGGGTCAGCAACTCCTCGGCGGCCTTCTTGCCGAAGCCGTTGACGCCGGGGATATTGTCCGACTTGTCCCCCACCAGCGCTTTCCAGTCGGGGATTTGAGTCGGCTCCAGACCGTACCTCAACCGCACCGCGGCCTCGTCGTACAGCGTGGTTTCACTGGCTCCCCGGGCGGGCGTCAGCACCCGTACGTGCTCGCTGACTAACTGCAGCGCATCCAGATCGCCGGTGAGAATGACCGTCTCAATCCCCTGGTCTTCGGCCTGCTTGGCGAGAGTGCCGAGCACATCGTCCGCCTCGAAACCGTCGCGCTCGTGCATCACAATATTCATGGCCTGCGCTACCTCGCGCACCCGCTGGAATTGGCCAACGAGTTCAGGCGCCGTGCGCGGTCGAGTGGCCTTGTACTCGGCAAACTCCTGGTGACGAAAGGTCGGTGTGGGGCGATCCAGAGCCATAATGACGTGGGTCGGCTTCAGCTCATTGATCTCCTTCAGCAAGATATTCGAGAAGCCAAAGACGGCGTTCGTCAACTCGCCCGAGGCGGTCGAAAGCGTTGGGATCGCGTGATACGCGCGGTGGACCAGCGCATGTCCATCCACCAACAACAGTCGAGTATCGTTGTTCATTCGGCCTGCGCCTCCCATCCCATGGGCTCATCATAGGCAATCAAGCGGGAGGCTCGAGGGTTGTGCCGGCTATTGGATCAGCCGAAGCGCTGCCCCTGGTGAGCGGAAAGACAAAGGAGAGGATGGCGCCGCCCACGATGCCCCCAAGGTGAGCCGAATTGTCCACATGCGGGGTCAGAAAGGCGAAGACCAGGCTAAAGGCGACCAGAGGAAGCATGGAGGAAGAGATTCTGCGGCGCAATCGGTCCGGGATGACATTTGATCGCTGAAATCGCACCGTCACCAGCGCGGCCGCCACTCCAAAGATAGCGCCAGAGGCTCCTACGCCGACTTCGTGCGTCTGCCCCGTCATGGCACCATATGCGACACTCGAGATCGATCCAATAAGTCCGGCTCCCAAATAAATTGCCAGGAACCGCGGACTACCGTACAAGCGCTCGGCCAGGGTACCGACCGCGAACAGCGATGTCATGTTAAAGAGAATGTGTGCTATGCCGGCATGCAGAAAAATGGCGGTGCAGAGTCGCCACCACTGTCCCTGCTGAATCAAGATGGGAGAGAGTGCTCCGAAGTTCAGCAGCGTCTGGACGTTGTCGGAGCCTCCCTTCGCGGACTCGAGTCCAAACACCAGCAGATTCACGCCGATAAGTGCGTAGGTTACGAGTGGCTGCCGTCCTCGCATTAAGTCGTAGAACGCCTGATTTCGCGCGACTTGCGTTCGTCGCAGCGCATCAATGCGGTGCGGCTCGATAGCCGATCCGCTCGGTCCAAGCGTGGCTTCCAGGGCGGACGCTATGTCTGGCCGCCTGACTCCGGGCGTGTAGACCCGCTGTGCCGGTAAATCCACAACCCAGGTCGTAGGCCGCAAACCGGTATAGAACGCGGTGGGGGTCAGACCAATTAGTTTGCGCTGGTTCTGGGCATCCGCGGTGCCGTCCTGTGCGATGATCGCCACCAGGCCCATGGGCGCGCCGCGCAACATTCCACTGTTCGCAATGCCCTGCGCCAGCCTATTCAGCCGCGACTGCAACTCGTCTCGTGACACGCCCCCGCCAGAGGTAAACGCGTATAGCGTCTGCGCTCCCGGCGCGTCGCTCAGCAGGACGCTGTCCCAGCCGGCCGCCCAGGGCGGCGCCTCCCTGTTTATTGCCGGCGGCAGGAGGGTCTGTGCTCCGTCAGCCCCCAGGGCGGCGACGGCATTGCTCAGAAACTGATCGTAGCTTTCCGTCATCCAGACTCCTCGAGCAGTGCGATCCGCTCGTGCAGCCGATCGAGACGTTCCTGAAGCACAATCGCCCGCTGTTCCTCTCTCTCCACGACCTCGCGCGGCGCTCGTGCCGTAAAGTTCTCATTGGCCAGCTTACCCTGCAGGGCGTGCCACACCTGCTCGGTCGAAGCCAGCTCCTTGCCGAGTCGTTGCTTCTCACCTGCGACGTCCGCAAGCTCCGCCAGCGGCAGATACACGGTGACCTCGCCGACCAACAGAGCCACTACCTGCCTCGGTGGATCGGGGGCTACATCCACGATCGAGAGCGGCTCAAGACGAGCCAGCCGGCCGATCACCCTCGACAACTCGCCAATCGTATCGACGCTGGACCCGGCGGCGATAGTGGCGGGCACCTGTTTTGCAGGTTCCACTTTGTACTCGGCGCGAGCGGTTCTGACCGCCCGGACTATGGCCATCACCTGATCCATGTCGCGCTCCGCTCGGGCATCAGCTCCCCCGGGTGTGGGCCAGCTCGCCTGCATCACGCTGCCCGGCATCTCCTCGGGCCATCCCGAGAGTTCGCGGGCCGCCGGTGAGCCGGTGCAGCGCAGCTGCTGCCAGATCTCCTCAGCCAGAAATGGCATATAGGGATGAAGCATCCGCACCACGCGATCGAGCACCGACCAGAGAACCGCCGCGGCCGTCCGTGCTCCGTCTGGGTCGCCGTCGTCATACAACCGGATCTTAGCCGCTTCCAGGTACCAGTCCGCCAGCTCTGACCAGATAAAATCGTGCAATTGCTGACCGGCGCCGTTTAACTCGAACCGCTCCAGATCGGCGGTTACACCGCTGATAATGGCGCTCAACCGACTGAGGACCCAGCGATCCTCGATGCGGAGAGTCAGTTCACGGGCCTCGTCATCACGGCGTTGCTGCGAGATGATGGCTCGTGCGACGTTCCAGACTTTGTTGCCGAAGTTGCGGGCCAGTTCAACTCGTTCCGGCGAAAACCGAATATCCTGCTGATGCGTACTTCCCGACGTAATCAGGCCAAAGCGCAGGGCGTCCGCGCCGTACTCCTCTATCAACTTCAACGGGTCGATCCCGGTACCCAACGACTTACTCATGCGCTGGCCGTGTTTATTCAAGATTGTGGGATTGATCAGGACATCGGGAAAGGGCACGTCGTCCATAAACTTGAGCCCAGTCATGACCATCCGGGCGATCCACAGGTAGAGAATCTGACTCGAGGTGTTCATGAACGACGTCGGATAGTATCGTTGCAGATCGGCGGTTTCCCGCGGCCATCCCAGCCCGGCGAACGGCCACAACGCGGAGCTAAACCAGGTGTCCAGAACGTCCGGGTCCTGCCCTTCGATCGGTTTCCCACACCTGGAGCAAGCATCCGGCCAGGACTTGGCCGCCGTGGCGTGGCCCTCCACGCAGTAATACACCGGAATACGGTGGCCCCACCAGAGCTGGCGTGAGAGAGTCCAGGGACGGATGTGTTCCATCCAGTCCAGATAGACCCGCGCCCAGCGTTCCGGCACGAACCGCACGCGCCCGTCTCGCACCGCGTCGATCGCCGGCTGGGCCAGTTGGGTCATGTGCATGAACCATTGCTCGGATAACAGCGGTTCGAGCAGCGTGCCACAGCGCTCGCAGGTCGGCACGTTGTGCTGGTATTGCTCGGTCTTCAGCAGGAAACCGCCGGCTTCCAGATCGCGCAACACGGCCGCTCTAGCCTCGCCCACCGTCAAGCCTTGATACGGTCCACCTAAGGCAGTAATGCGCGCTTCGGTATCAATCGCAATGGGCATGGGCAAATCGTGGCGCTCGGCAACCTCAAAATCGGCGAAGTCATGTGCCGGCGTGATCTTCACGGCCCCGGTTCCAAAGCCGGTTTCAACCATTGGGTCGGCCACAATCTGGAGTTCGCGGTTCAGCAGCGGCAACAGAGCAATCTCACCTGCCATCCCCCGGTACCGTTCGTCGTCCGGGTGCACGGCCACTGCGACATCACCCAGGATGGTCTCAGGCCGCACCGTCGCTACTACAATCTCGCCAGTACCATTTTTCAGAGGGTAACGGAGGTAGTACAGCGTGTCCTCGCGCGACTCGTCCTCCACCTCAATGTCCGAGATAGCCGACCGGCAGCGGGGACACCAGTTGATGACCCGCCAGCCGCGATAGATTTGGTCTTCGTCAAACAGCCGGATGAAGAACTCCAACACCGAGTCGGCGTACGCAGGGTCCATGGTGAACCGTTCACGGCTCCAATCGAAGGCGCACCCCATGGCCCGGAATTGATGACGGATATTGGCGGCATACTCCTCCTTCCACTGCCACACCCGCTCGACAAACTGTTCGCGGCCCAGGTCATAGCGACTAATGCTCTCTTTCGCCAGCTGCTTTTCCACCACGTTCTGAGTGGCGATGCCGGCGTGATCGGTCCCCGGCATGATCAGCGTGTTGTACCCCTGCATGCGCTTGAACCGACCCAGAATATCTTCGATTCCATAGGTCAGCGCATGGCCAATATGCAGTTCGCCGGTCACGTTTGGCGGCGGAATGGTGATGACGAAGGTGGGAGCATCGGAACTGTCATCTGGTTTGAACAGCCCTGCCTGCTCCCACCGGTCGTACCATCTGGCCTCCGCCTCAGCTGGGCGGTAGGCGGACGACATGCTCGCCACTGGGTCCGTCACTTCGCTGCTCATTGCCTTGGCCTCCCCGACTCCACATAGCTCCGAATAATCAATCGCACGCCAGCCACCCGCCGGATTTCTTCAGCGCCGATCGCCCCCTCGCGATGCACGATCAGGCCGTCATCGGCAATCTCCACGACGCTCGATGCCGCTCCTCCACCAACCGCGGCATCGTCGCAGAGAATGGCATCCGGCTGGTTGCCGAGCTGTCGCACGACCTCGTCCGCGAAGCGGGCAGCAGGCTGGCCGCTTCGGTTTGCGCTGGTCCCGATTATGGGCTCTCCAATCAATTCGAGCAGTTCCAGGCATGAGCGCGCGGAGGGAACGCGAACAGCAACGGTCTCGCCGCCTCCGCGCAACTGCGCCGGCACCGAGGGACGCGCAGGCAACACCAACGACAGCGGACCGGGCCAGTAGGTGTCGATCAGCCGCCAGGCGATGCGCGGAACATCCTTCGCTACCAGGGGTAGATCCGCGGCGGTGGCCAAAAGGAGAGGCACGGCATGGCCCGACGGCCTGCCCTTGATAGCGAACACGCGCTCGCTGGCCTGCCGCTGGAAGATGCTGGCTGAGAGCGCATAGAGCGTATCTGTTGGAACCACGACGACCCCTCCCTCGCGCAGCTGCCGAGCAGCTTGCTCAAGCTCAGCCGGATGGGTTGCTCGCAGCACTTTAATTGCCTTGCTGCCCTCGTCTTGTGCGTTCATGCTCGAGGTTGATAGACGACAAAGCGATTATGACCGGCGTAGTCCGGCAACATGGCGAGCCGACCACCGGGCAGACGCGCACGAACCAGTGAGCAAAGATGGTCGGCCTGTCGCGGATCAAGCTCCAGTATGAAGGGTATATCCCAGGCCCGCTCGGATAACTGATCAAGCAATCTTTCGTACAGTTCCCATCCAAACTCCCCACCGTAGAGCGCTCCCGGCGGTTCATGTCGCACATCACTCGGCAGAACGGCCATTTCGGTCGCCGATAGGTACGGCAGGTTGGCCACCAGCAGATCGGGCCTGGTGAGGACGGGGGTCAACAGGTCACCGCGCCGGAGAGAGATTCGGTCATGCACGGCGATTCGCTTTGCATTGCGCACGGCCACCTCCAGAGCACCCCCCGACGTGTCGGTCGCCACTATGCGGCATTGCGGCAATGCGACCGCCAGCGCAATTGCAATTGCGCCACTGCCGGTGCCGATGTCCGCTATCCGCGAAACATGATGATCGGCAACCATCCGAAGCGCTTCCTCGACCATTAATTCGGTCTCCGGGCACGGAATCAAGACATCAACTGTCACTTCGAGTTCCATACCGTACCACTGCACCATGCCACGGATGTATGCCACGGGCTCTCCGCACGACCTCCGCTCGATGAGCAGGCGAAAGGCAGCAGACTCCGCGCTTGACGCTCGATAGTCGTGATGCGCCAGCACCCAACTCCGGTCCCTGCCCAGCACATATCCCAGCAGCAGTTGTGCGTCCAGCGGGGCGGACGGTGAGCCTGACAACCGAGCAGCCCCCGACGTAAGCAACCTTGTCACTCGCTCGCCTTCCGCATCCGCTGCTTCCGGCCTGAAATCAGCTGCCACCCGCCTCCAATCGCTCGGCGCGATCCGCGGCGGCCAGTTGTTCGACGATCGCTCCAATGTTTCCCGCCAGAACCGATGGAAGATTATGCATACTCACGTTTATTCGGTGATCGGTGACGCGGTCCTGTGGGTAATTGTACGTGCGAATCTTCTCGCTGCGGTCTCCGGTCTGCACCTGCAGTTTGCGGGCTTCACCCATTTCTTTTTGTCGTCGGGTTTGCTCCAGCTCATAGAGGCGAGATCGCAGCACTGCCATGGCGCTGGCACGATTTTGAATCTGCGACCGCTCGTTCTGGCAGGTAACCACCAGGCCGGTAGGAAAGTGAGTTATTCGCACCGCGCTATCGGTGGTATTGACCCCCTGGCCGCCGTGCCCCGCAGAACGATAGACGTCGATGCGCAGATCCTCCGTCCGGATGTCAACGTCGACATCCTCAACCTCGGGCAGCACGTGCACGGTAGCAGTGGAGGTGTGTATCCGTCCGCTCGATTCGGTGACCGGTACCCGCTGTACGCGATGTACACCGCTTTCGAATTTGAGTTTGCCGAAGGCCTCGCTCCCCTCGATCTTGGCGATGACCTCATTCAGGCCGCCGCTCCCGTTCTCACTCAAGTCCAGAATTTCGACGCGCCACTTCTGTTGTTCCGCGAAGAGGGTGTACATACGAAACAGCTCGCGCGCGAACAGGTTTGCTTCGTCGCCGCCGGCGGCGCCCCGAATTTCCAGAATCACATTCTTATCATCGTCAGGGTCGCGCGGCGCCAGCGCCAGCTTGAGCTCCTCGAGCTGGGTCTCACGCTTTGGCTCGAGTTCGGTTAGCGTGTCACGAGCAAGCTCTTTCATATCGTCGTCGGCGCCGTTATCCAACCACGACTTCGCTTCGTCGATATCGGCGTTGGTGCGCCGCAGGTCGTGAAACAGGGCTAGCAGCGGAGTGAGTTGCGAATGTTCTCGTGCCAGCTTCTGTAGCGTGGCCATGTCGTCCAGAACTTCCGGGTCGCTCATGAGACGACCGAGCTCTTCGTACCGCTGCTCGAGTGACCCGAGTCGATCGAACATGCCGTGTTACCTCGCCGCTTCGACCGGCCGTGCTCGCTCCGCCGGCAGGCCAATCTCGGGGAACTGGTGGGCAATCAGTACCTTGTCCGCCGCCAGCACCGGCATCAGCGCGGCGATGGCCACCTCGATCTGGTCGTCGGATGGCTCCCGCGTAGTGAGCCGCTGCAGCCACAAACCGGGTTGCAAGATAAGCCTCACCGGAGCAACATGATAGAACCGAGCGCCCACCCGCAGCACCTCGTAGCTCAAGGAGGCGATCAACGGAATCAGCACCATGCGCTCGACCACCCCGAGAAGTAGCGGGGGATGGCCCAGCAGACCAAACACAAATATGGAGATCACAACGACCCACAGCAGGAACGCCGTACCGCAGCGGACATGAATGGTCGAGTACCGCTGCACCACGGCTGGGGTTAGCACGGCCCCGTGTTCGTAGGCATTGATCGTCTTGTGCTCCGCTCCGTGATACTGAAAAACCCGTCGCATTCGGCCGAGCTGTCCGATGAGTCCCAGATAGAGGATGAAGAGCAATAAGCGCACTCCGCCTTCCAGGGCGTTGGCTGCGAGGGTGCCGTGGACCCAATGCCCTCCTGCTCTGGTCAACAACAGGGGTAACACGAAAAAGATGCCGACCGCGAAACTGAGTGAAAAAACCAGCATCCCCGCCAGCAGCGAGCGGGGCACCTCGGCCCCGATCTCCCCGCGTGCCTGCACGTTGGCCGAGAACAGCATCATGCGAGTTCCCAGAATCAGCATCTCCCACAGGGTGATCAACCCGCGGATCAGTGGAAGCCTGGCCCATCTCCGCTGATACAGCACACCGGGCAGATCCTCACTGAGGGTAACGAGTTCCCCGCTGGGACGCCGCACGACCACCGACGCGCGTTGCCGACCGCGCATCATGACGCCTTCAATAACCGCCTGGCCACCATAATAGAACTTTGCCATCGTCTACTATGGTACACACAAAACAGAGCGAGGGGCCGTAGTACTTTCGGCCCCTCGTCTCAGAACGGTACCCTAACCGTCGCTCGGCTTCTCCTGAATATTAAAGCGCCGGCGGAATCGCTCGACCTGACCGGCGGAGTCGACGATGCGCTGCGTGCCGGTGTAAAACGGATGGCAGTTCGAGCAGACATCAACCCTCATGCTGGGGCGTGTCGATCGTGTGGTGAAGGTGCTTCCACAGGCGCAACGCACAGTGGATTCAACGTATTCGGGGTGTATTCCCTCTCTCATGGGACGGGTCCTTTCCTTAGGTCCTGGACGAACGCAACTGGTCCACAAACAGCCGAACTTGCTTGACCAGGCTTGGCGCCTGCTTGAGCACGCTCATGGCCAGACTCGCTGCGTCTGCCTGGGTTCGCTGATCCGGTTGTACCGGACGTTTCTTCAAAAAATGAGCGATCTGTAGTATGAGATTGACGACGACACTGGCAGCGGTAAGCCCGCTGGCGATGATAGTTAACGTGCGAATAAGACCTGAGCTAGTCGGCGCTGGCTCGCCCGGAATCTTGACGTCGTCCATGTACTTTCCTCTCCAGACAACAAGGCATTGTCTCCGCCCTGCTGCCTCTTTCCACTCACCGTGATGCCCCAGTATAGTCGTCTTTGGGCCAAATGGTCAAGAACAGGAGGTGTTTTGATCGACAAGCGTATCGTGCTGGGTGTGAGCGGCAGCATTGCAGCCTTTAAGGCGGCCAAGCTGGCCAGCGACCTGGTCCAGGCCGGCACCCAGGTGCGCGTCGTTCTCACCTCGGGAGGCGCACGCTTCGTGTCCGCGCTCACCTTCGCCGCTCTAACAGGTCACGATGTCGCCGGCGATACCTGGGACGAGCAACCGGGCCGCTCGCGCATGGGACATCTCGAGTTGGCGCGCTGGGCAGACATCCTGGTGGTGGCGCCGGCCAGCGCCCACTCCATTGCCGGCCTGGCACTCGGGCTGAGCGACACCTTGCTGGGCGCCGTTGCGCTCTCCACGACGGCGCCCTTGCTGGTCGCTCCCGCCATGGAAACACACATGTACCGGCACGCCGCGACTCAACAGCACCTGCACACCTTACGGGAACGAGGCGCGACCATGGTGGGACCGGAAAGCGGTCACCTGGCCTCGGGGGCCGAAGGCGCCGGTCGCATGTCCGAGCCAGATGTCATACGCAGCGCGGTTCTGGATGCCCTGGGACAGAGGCAGGATCTAGAGGGCTTCACCGTGCTGGTGACGGCAGGGCCGACCTATGAGCCGATTGATCCTGTTCGCTTCATCGGTAATCGAAGCTCAGGGAAGATGGGCTATGCCATCGCGAAGGAAGCAGCAAAGCGAAGCGCTCGGGTGATACTGGTGACCGGTCCCACGGCCTTGAGCACCCCAGCGGGGGTGGATGTGATCCAGATTGAGACCACCGAACAGATGCGCCAGGCAGTCCTGGCGCGGGTTGCCGGCGTGGACGTGGTGGTGATGGCCGCGGCCGTGGCCGACTTCCGGCCCAGCACTCCATCGAACGAGAAGCTGAAGCGGCAGGAGGCTATCAGCCTCCAATTATCTCCGACCAGCGACATATCGGCCGAAGTTGCCAGGCTGGCGCCCAGGGCGATTCATGTCGGCTTTGCCCTGGAAAGCGCAGACCTTCTCACCCGGACACGTGACAAGCTGAACCGCAAAAAGATTGACCTGGTTGTCGCCAACGAGATTTCAGCGGAGCACAACCCGTTTGGCGCCGATACCAATCGCGTGGCGATCGTGAGTCATGACGGGGTCGAGCAGCTGGGCGAGATGTCCAAACGGGAGGTGGCCGTCAAGTTGTGGGATGTCGTGCTGGCGCGACTCAGGCCGGCATAGGCTGCGCGCTGGGCGTCGCTCGCTCAGTCAATGATGACTGCTCCAGCCAGCGTCCCACCCACGCTCTCGATGTCATGGCGAATCTCCGCTAGTTCGGAGCGCAACGTTCGGCCCCGACGTACCACCACGATGACGGCATCCACCGCCGCGCTCAAACGTACGGCTTGCGCGTCGTGCTGCAGCGGTCCCGCGGAAGCAACGGTGAAGCCCTCCTGAGATTCGAGAGCGCGCCCAATTCGTTTGGCATCTCCCATCTCCGCTTCGAGCAAGTCGATACTGTGTACCCCTGGCGTCGCAAGCGTACCGGAGACGTCGGTGTCGTGCTTCGGACGGGCCCTCCCGTCGCCGACATCTATCAGGCCTACCCGCTGGCCGGCTCCCGCCATAGCCGCGGCGAGTTGTCGAGCGAGAACAGTCGTGGAACCCGACGCGTCCGCCGGGACCAGCAGGATGTGTCGGGCGCCCGGGTGGCGAAGCTGGATGCGTGCAAACAGCAAATCGGCATTCGGTGTCCTATCTCCCATCGACGGTCACGCCAGGGTGTACAGCACGGGCACACCCAGGGCCTGCTCCACGTCGCGGCGATCACGCACCCGTGGGTCGACCGCGTCCCATAGGAGGGCGAAGCCAAGCGCGATGAGCAGGCCGAGAAACACCCGCAGCGCCAGGCTCAGCCGGCCGCTGGAAACGGGAGCGGGCGACGCGGTGGCGGTGGATACAGTCATCACAAAGGTTCGCCGGGCTATGCTCTTACCCATAAAGAGAGCCCGATCTGTGGTCATAGCCTGACCAATTACGGCCGCAATGGCGAGCGATGAGGTCTCGTTTGGATTGCTGACACAGAGGTCCACCGTGCGGTCGCGGCGAGAGCCCGTTACGCTCCCCACGATATCTCCGGTCGCGGTAAAGGGGAGGTGGAGACGAGACAGGCGCCGGCTGCTGAATTGAGCAACGTTTCTCGACTGCGATACGTCCAGGACGTCATCGGCGAAGAAGTTCGCGGCCGATTCGCCGCTGAGGAGTTGCCCCTCGGCCTGCAGGGTCGCGTCTGGCGCGGAGACGATGCTGGGTGCTGATACGTCCGCCACGTACAGCGTCTGGCAAGCCTCAAAACCAGCACGTTTCGCTGAGCGGGTGTAGAGTGCACCGCTGACCAGTAGGTCGAGGATGACGATGACCAGCACCACGAGCCAGCGACGGCGAAGAATGGCCGCGTAGTTTGACCACGCCAAGGATCAGTACGCTCCGTGCCGGGTCAATACGGCGATGGCGGTCCTCACCAAAATCTTCAGGTCCAACCCAAGCGACCAGTAATCCACGTATGAGGTATCCATCACCACCATCTCATCGAAATGGAGATCGGAGCGTCCGCTCACCTGCCACACCCCGGTCATGCCGGGCTTGACCTCAAGACGCCGCTTGTGGCCCGGCTCGTAGCGAACAACTTCAGCTGGAAGGGGCGGTCGCGGCCCGACTAAACTCATGTCTCCTTTGAGAACGTTCCAGAGCTGAGGTAATTCGTCGAGGCTCCAGCGTCGAATGCGGCGACCAACCCGAGTCCGGCGTGGATCATTGCGGATTTTGAAGAGCGGCCCTTGCGCCTCATTGAGCGGCTCCAGAGACGATTGAAGGGCGGCGGCGTCGAGACGCATGGTGCGTAGCTTGTAGCAGCAGAATTCGCGGCCCAATAGCCCGATGCGCGATTGGCGAAGGAGGGCCGGCCCGGGAGACTCAGCCCGAATGAGAGCGGCCAGCACAGCGAGTAGGGGTGCGCTCACGATCAGGAGGATGACAGATATCACAATATCCATGACGCGTTTGGTGGCGCGCGCCACCCGCCTCAGTGGTTTCTCCTGGACATCCAGGAGCGGGATGCCGCCGATACTATCGACCTGGACCCGGCTAAGGTTCATCTCAAATAGATCCGGGACAACCTTGACTGCAATGCCGCGCGTCTCGCACAGACGAAGAATCGGCCAGGCGTCTTCATGCGCGGCGGCCGGCAAGGCCATGATAATCTCATCGACCTCGCGTTTCTCGATCAAGTCCGGTATGTCGGCCAGGCTGCCCACGGCGCGGAATCGCCCAAAGTCTTGCATGTGCGGTGTCTCGCGATGCTCCACGAAACCGACCAACTCGTACCCGAGGTCGCGTCGGTTCATCACGCTCTGCATCACCATCTTCCCGGCCTCCGTGGCCCCGATGACCAGCAAACGCCGGACTCCCCATCCGCGACGATACATTGCCGCCTGCACGCCACGATACGCTGCTCGTCCCAGGGCAACCAGCACAATAACCAACAGCCAGACATACACCACAACGCCACGCGAGTAGACCCAGTGGCGGAGAATGGCAGTGATCACGACCAGAAGAGCGACGCTAATGGTCCCCGCGCTAAAGATGGTGGCGAACTCACCCATTAGCTCGGTGCTCATTCGTGCCCGGTAGGCGCCCTTGATGAGCAGCGTGGGCAGCATGATGGCAAGCAGCAACACCACCACCGGCTGGTACATCTGAAATGATATCTGTTCCTGAATATGTGGCCCGACTTTGAGGATGTAGCGCAGCCAGTAGGCGAGCATGAACGCTATATAGATGAGCGCCGCGTCAATCACCGCTAGAGGAAGTGTTACCGGATGCCGGCGAATCTGCGTCCTGGCGCGCAGACCGGTGGCAACGGGCGGCTTTACCTCAAACACGCGCACACCGTCCACTGGCGCGTTCATACACCTCGACGGTTTGACGAGCGGTCTCTTCCCAGGAAAAAAGCTTGGCCCGCTCCAATCCCATGACTCGCAAACTAGACTGCAGCCCACCATCTCGCAACACTCGGGCCATCGCCATCTGCAGAGCCTCCTGAGATCCTGGTTCGACGGTCAGGCATGCTTGCCCGGCGAGTTCCCTCAGCGAACTCGCGTCGGAGGTGATGGTGGGAACACCGCACGCCATGGCCTCCAGCACCGGCAGGCCAAACCCCTCGTAGGCAGACGGGTACACGAACAAGTCGGCGCAATTATACCAGAGGGGTAGGCGGTCCGGAGCGACATAGTCGATGAAGTGCACGTGATCCTCAAGATGCAATGCCACGACCAGATCGAACAGGCGTTGGTACATCCAGCCACGTGCTCCGACCAGTGCCAGCGCGTGCGGGATACCGTCGGAGACACGCAACTCAGCATAGGCGCGGATCAGGACATCGATGTTCTTCCGTGGCTGAAGCGTCCCAACGTGGAGGAGGTACGGCCGTCCGCCTAAAGCCTTGCGGCGAAATGCCGCGAGATCGTCTGATGGGAGAGCGCGGAAGTGGCCAGAGACGCCAGAGTACACCACATCGATCCGTTTCTCTGGGATAGCGAAGACGTCGATAAGATCCCGCCGCGTGTTTTCAGACACAGCAATTACTCGCGTCGCTCGCCTGGCGCTGTTTGCCACGGCGGCCTGCAGATACCATCTCTTCGCGGGGTGAAACGTTTCAGGATGACGCGTAAATGCCAGATCATGGACGGTGACCACGCTTGCTTTTCGGTTGAGCACCGGCAACACGTTCACGGTTCCATGAACCACGTCTACACCGTGCCGCCGCAACTGGAACGGTAGGACCGTTTGCTCCCAGGCAATACGGAGCACTGGGCGCGTCGTGCTCAGGCGACTCACCACCGCCTCGACGTTTTTGACCGGAGGCGCGTCGGTGCCATGAAACGCGATGTAGCGGTGCTCTGGGCAGACCTTCGGCAGGTACTCCAGCAGCAATTGGGTGTACACGCTCACCCCCGCAGCCCGATAATCCGCACCTTGATGCAGCAGGTATGCGATGAGACCTATCCGCACTCGCCGGCCTTACTACCGAGAACACGCTCGTCCCCGTGGCGGCGGGTGACTCGTTCGGCGTCCAAATGCTCCAGGAGGGCCAGGGCGAATTTGCGAGTGGTGCCGAGCCGGTCGCGCGCCTGAGCCACGGTGATCGGCCCCTGGCGGCGAATGAGATCGACGACCTGTCCGCGCATTTCCTCGAATGCCGCTCGGGTGAAGAACAAACCATCTGTTACCTGCACGATCTGCCCCTCATCGGCCATCGCTGCCAAAAGGGCGGCGTCCGCCCGGCTGAACAACTCACTGCCGCTGGGCGGCGAGAAAGGCTCTTGGTTGAGCAGGTCGAGGATCGCAGCCACGTCGCCCTGGCGGTTTGCAGTTCCGCCTGCGTGGTCGGTAGTCGCGATGACGGTGGTTGTCTGGCGGATCAATTCCCTTCTCTCGAGCAACAGGATGCCGGCGTGCCACACTGCGTCGCTCCACCCGAGTTTCCGGCGCAACTCTTCACGTGGCATACCTTGTTGGAGCGGGTGCGCCGCTTGATAGATACCAAGCAGCCTCTGGACTCGCTCTGTCATCGCATCCCAGCCCGATGAACTCACGAAAAATTGTCCCAACTGCACCGTCATCCCGTCCTTACCGAGTTGGGTGAGAACCTCGGGGGCGTTGAGCAGACCGGAAACAGCGACGACCTGGCTAACTGTGTGGGGTCGACCATCGGTGAGCGCCGCCATCACGACCTCTTGGGGTGAAGCGGAGCGCAACTGTACCAGGCGACGGGTGGCAGCCGGATCCAGCCTGCGGTGTCGCGGCGCAAGATCCGCCACCTCACCCCCCGCGATGGTCCGCCCGGGCGACGGCATGCGGACAATGAATCGCTGGCCCAGGACTGCCGGGACGGCACTGTCGAGGCGTACCTGCACCCATCCCTGCTCTCCCGGGGCTAATTCGTCGCTATTCAGGATGGTCAGTATCGCCGCTCGCTCCGCCGAACCGATGTGGATCGTGGCCTCAGTTCCGTGCTGCACTGCAAACGGTGCATCGGGCAACACGCGAAGCGTCCCATCAAATCGTCTCACCCCAGCGACCGATCCGGCCCGTGCAATCACATCTCCACGGGTAACCTGTTCTCGAGCCGCGCCGGCGAGATTCACTGCTACCCGGCTGCCGGGGGCAGCCGTTTCCACGGTTACGCCGTGCGACTGCAGGGTCCGTATGCGGGCACGGATACCGCGCGGCACGATTTCAATCTCCTCGCCGCTGTGCAACTGTCCTTCGTGTAGCGTCCCGGTGACGACCGTTCCGAAGCCGGCCACCGTGAACACGCGATCGATGGGCAGGTAGGTAGCACGGTCGCCCCTTTGTTCGGGCGCCGCCGCCACGGACGCATCGAGCGCGCCTAACAATTCGGGCAGACCGAATCCGGTGGTAGCACTGACCGGAACCACTGGACTTCCAGCCAGCGTGGTCTCCAGCAGCAACTCTGAAACCTCGCCACCGATCAGCTCCAGCCACTCGTCGTCGACCAGGTCCGCCTTGGTGAGCGCCACTACTCCTCGGCGGACGCCGAGCAGATCAATGATGTGTACGTGCTCACGCGTCTGCGGCATGATACCTTCGTCGGCCGCTACGACCAGCAGTGCCACGTCGATTCCGCCCGCCCCAGCCAGCATGTTGCGAATAAATCGCTCATGACCCGGTACGTCCACGATGCTGACGGATGCCCCGGAGGGCAGAGTGAGCGCGGCGAATCCCAGATCGATGGTCATGCCGCGGCGCTTCTCTTCCTCCAATCGATCCGGGTCGACTCCCGTTAGGCGATGAACCAGAGCGGACTTGCCGTGGTCGATATGGCCGGCAGTACCAATCACCTTCATAGTGCGATGGTAGCGAACCTGGCTGAGAGGATCCTTTACTGTACGATTTTCGAACATTCGACCGTCGTACTCGCTCTTCCTGATGAGCGCTGTGTACGCTTTCGGGTACAATGGGATTGAGAAGCAGGCATGAACTATTGTCCGTGCCTGCTATGTACCATGCCAGTACACCGACGGGAAGAAGAGGACGACGTGGAGGAAAAGAAACTTATCCTGGTGGCGGATGACGATCAATCGATCCGTGGCTTGCTCCAGACATTTCTGGAAGGCGAAGGGTTCCGCACGGCGGAGGTGAAGAGCGGGCGGGAGGTTGTTCCCGCCATCAACAAGCTCCGTCCGGACCTGGTCATGATGGACGTCAGAATGCCCGGCATGAGCGGACTGGAAGTGCTGGAGCAGATGAAACGTCTGCATATCGAAGACGTTCCAGTGCTCACCATGACGGCGTACGGGACGTCGAACATCGCGATTGAGGCGATTCAGCGCGGCGCCTACGACTATGTGACCAAGCCGTTCGCGCTGGATGACCTGCTGATGACTGTCAATCGGACCCTCGATCATCGCGCCCTGACCCTCAGAGTGCGGGATGTGGACGAAACGATACGCGACCCCCTGGACAACATCATCGGCAATACGGCAGTGATGCAACAGGTGTACAAAACCATCGGACGAGTGGCTCGCACCGACGCGACGGTTCTGGTCACCGGGGAGAGCGGGACCGGGAAGGAACTGGTGGCTGGAGCGCTCCACCTCAATTCGAACCGCCACACCGGCCCATACATTAAAGTCCCATGCGCTTCGCTGACCGAGACCTTGCTGGAGAGTGAACTGTTTGGGCACGAGGCCGGAAGCTTCACCAGCGCGGTAAAAACGCGCAAAGGACGCTTCGAGATGGCCGACAAGGGAACCATCTTTCTCGATGAAATCGGTGAGATGTCCCTGAACACGCAGAAAAAGCTGTTGCGGGTGCTGCAAGAGCGCGAATTCGAACGCGTCGGCAGCAACTCACCGATCAAAGTGGATACCAGGGTCGTTGCCGCTACCAACCGTAACTTGGCAACTGAAGTAGTGGAAGGTCGGTTCCGCGAAGACCTGTACTACCGTCTAAACGTCATCGCGGTGGAGCTTCCCTCACTGCGCCAGCGCATGGAGGATATCCCCATGCTGACCGAGCACTTCTTGCAAAAGTATCGCAGCGATTCGCCCAATAACAGCCCCCGTATCTCCGAAGAGGCGATGGAACGGCTGATGGAGTACACCTGGCCCGGCAATGTGCGCGAACTGGAGAACACGGTCCACCGAGCGATTATTCTGGCGCGTGAATCGGTGATCACGCCGCAACACATTCTGTTCACCGGCGCTCCAGGCAAGCAGCACGAAGCAGCAGGAGACGGCGCGATCGCGGATAAGGTCGCATCCGGCATGAGCTTGAAGGACATCGTCGCCGAGACGGAACGCCGGGCGATCGAAGCGGCCTTGCAACAGTCGGACGGCAACCGCAGCCAGGCCGCGAAACAACTCGGCATCTATCGCCGTCTGTTATACGCCAAGATGAAGGAATATGAGCTTCCCGGCATAGCGAGTTAGGCAAGCCGGCGACACGTATCTGTTCTGGCCCGGCGGTGCTGGGGTAGAGATCAAGACGCCCATCGAGGGGCGACGACATTGCGCTGATACTGATCGGAGAAAGCTCGCAGGTGAAATAGCCCGCTTATGCGGAAACCGCGACGAGAAGCACCTCAGCGCGGCAGTGACAACCGACGCAACACTGCGGAGGAGAAGCAGGAATGGTCAAATCTGTTGTAGACACGGCTTGCGCTGTTCTGCTGGCCGCCGGTCTGGTAAGCTGCGGATCGACTCAGGCGGCTAGTAGCCACCCGCGTACAACTTCAAGTGACTCCGAACTCTCCCAGATTCAAGCGGCCGATAATGTGGGCGCGCCCCTGGCAAACGTGCATGTCATGGTCGAGGCCAGACCGATCAGCAAGAAAGCGTGGGGCGCTCGGCCGTCGCCGTTGCTCGGTGAAGGTGCAACAGACGGCGAGGGCCATATCCAGGTTCCACTCGCGCCACCAGACCTGGCCGACCCAATCATCGTCCAGGACCAGTTCTATAATATCCAGGTCTCGTTGGTAGTGGAGCAGCATCGACCGGTATATAGTCAGCTCACAGTGTAGCGGCGGGATAGATTGCGCGTATCGCGGCAACGGCCGGCCAATGGAAGCCAGAAGGGAATACTGATGTATCAACAACCGGGACAGGTAACTGAGACTGCCTACGAGGTTAAAGATCTGCAACAGCAGCGGGCGGACGAGATTTACGATAAGCATCACGCATCGTATAGCGACGAGCCGCGTAGCAGTGCGAGGTGGTGGCAATTCTGGCGGCGGAATAGCGACCGAAAGAAGTAGTAGATAGGGATCCGACAACCATAAAGCCCCGCTCGGGCTGGCTCTGGGCGTCAAATAGCGCCGCCTCTGCCACGGGTGAACCACAACAGCCGAGCTATTCGCCGGCGGGCCAACTGGGCTGCATGGGTGCGGGTGGAGCGGTCTGCACCCAACTACTACCTGCACGACGGGCTCGGTTCGACCATGGCGCTAGTAGACAGCATCGGGACCATCCAGAATCGCTATGCCTCCGATCCCTGGGGCAAGACTATTGCCAGTGGAACGACCGGATCGGTGCCGAATCCGTTCCGCTATGCCGGCGCCATGCTGGACAGCAGCACCGGGCTGTACATGATGGGCGAGCGGTACTACGATCCGAGTATCGGGCGGTTTACGCAGCCTGGTAGTCTAGGCGCATGGCTACACGTATACCGGCGATAATCCGGTGAACTACGACGATGTAGGTAGCGCAATGAAACACAAGCCATACCACAAACCGCGCGTCAAGATCGATAAGGGACACCTGGAAAACAAGGACAACCAACATAAAGGCGATTTCAGCGACGAACCAACCACAGAGGAATACGAGCAACGCGCCCGACAGATGCTTGATGCCGAGCGCGCTCAGTACGGCGAGCTACGGGGCTTTCAGCGGGAGCGAGATGGGAGCTGGATCATTGACGATGACGAGAACGGAGTGATAGCAATGATGGACAAACAAGGTAATTTTACTACCTACTTACCCTACGCGTCCGATAGACTACGAGGCAATGCTTGCAGGAAACGGCGGCGGGGAGTATATATTTTCCGCGAGATTTGAATGACTCCGATACCTACCCCGCGCAACCCACTTCCATTCGACCGAGTCCGTGCCGGAAAGAGAAAGTACGCGAGGCATTGTGATGGCATTGCCGTCTGGCTGAGAAAGGGCAAGTGTGACTGACATGCATCATATGGGCGTTACACCAGACAAGGTAATTGCGACGCTTCAGAAAGAACCATACAAGAATCCTGACTGGTGGGAGGACGATGAGAGGCTAGAGGCGCAGCTTGATCGACCTCTCGGTGTTGAAGAACGGCTTCGGCTGAAGGAGCTGCTTTACGGCCAGTGCGCAAGAACCAGACAGCCGCGCAAGATCGGGCATTTAATCGAGATGTGGAGGCACGTTGTTCAATCCGTGGCTGGCGATTATTGCTTTGACCAGTATGAATATGCCGCGTCTCTTGGCTGGAGATCGGAGCTTGAGGGGTTAGTAGAGCAATTGCCGGCGCCATTGAAGGGAGACGTTCGCCGTGTCCTCGATGCCATTGACTCTGAGTTCCGAAGTCTGACCGTGGTCGTTGAGAAACCCACCTTGCCGAGACCGAATACGACGCTGGGTTGGTGGGAGTACCGATTGCCTCGCAAGGGTGCAACCTGACTGTAAACGGTGGTGGGTCCACGACGTGGATTCAGGTCAATGGATCGGAGAGAATAATCTGTGTAGGCTCTCGCAACGTTGGATCGCTCGACTGGGCGCTATCCCCTGGGACAACTCCACCGGCGTCACTGGCACCGTGGCGAATCCCTTCCGGTATGCCGGTGCCATGCTGGATAGTACCGGGCTGTACAAGATGGGGCATACACTGACAACGCGTGATCAGTAGTCGGCGCGGAACACGCCGGATCGTCCGCCTGCTTTGTACGTCACTCGGATCTGGCCGATCTCCATGCCTCGGTCTACGGCTTTACACATGTCGTAGATGGTCAGCGCCGCCATCGACACCGAGGCCAGCGCTTCCATCTCCACTCCGGTCCTGGCCTCGGTCCTGACACGAGCCTGTATCTCAATGCTTGGCGGATTCTCGTGCAGATCAAACTGGACCTCGGCACTGCTGAGTGGAAGTCCGTGGCACAGCGGAATCAGTTCGGGAGTACGCTTGGCGGCCATGATCCCCGCGATTCGAGCCACCGCCAACACATCTCCCTTGGCGACGCTATTCTCCCGCACCAGAGCCAGCGTTTCGGATTTCATGGATATTGTGCCGCGCGCCTCGGCTTCCCGCTCCGTTACCGGCTTGTCGGTGACATCCACCATGCGAGCCGACCCGGCCGCGTTGACGTGCGTCAGAGACGGTCCTTCTTCGTCAGCGCCCACGCTTACCCCTCCCCGTGATTCTTTCCTTTGGCCACATTGTGATCCAATCGCTACAATCTTGCGGTCTTTCCACCCGAGGTGGCACATGGAGTATACCTTTGCGTTTTTCGCTGCGCGGAACTCTGGCCGCTGTCAAAGCCGCCGCGACTCTGCGGCGCCTACAGCTTCCATACAGCGAAATCGAACGGCGGCGGCGCGGTTTCGTCGTGCTGCAAATCGACGCGCTCTCGTTCGACGATCTTCATCGCGCCATGGAACAGGGGCACCTGCCACACCTCCGCAAGCTCCTCGATTCATCTCACCGCGTGGACCGATGGCGGAGCGGCGTGCCAAGCGACACCGCCGCCATCCAATGCTCGTTAATGTACGGCAAGAAACAGGACATCCCCGGTTTCTATTGGTACGACCGGCGCAAGAGGCGGCCGGTGATTTGTAGCTGGCCACTGGACATGGCCGGCGTCGAGGCGGACAACGCGGACGGTCGCGCGGGTCTGTTTCGGCACGGCAGCGTCTACATGGGTATGGCGGCGGGCGGAGCGCAGCGTGCCGTATTGACGACCAGCGCTCTCGGGCGCACCACGTTCCCCCCTCGCCTGACCGGAATCGACGTCTTCCTGCTGCTGGTGCTCAATCCCTGGAGACTGATGCGCGCTGGAACCTTGACGGTGGCGGAAGTATTTATCGAGGTCTATGAGCAGGCGGTCGGGCGCATGAAGCGACAGTACGTGGCGCCTGAGGGTATCTTCCCCTTGACCAGGGCCTTTACTCACGTGCTGTTCCGAGAACTCACAACCCTCGGAATCCGGCTGGATATCTTTCGCGGCGTACCGACGATTTACGCTAATTACATCGGGTACGACGAGATTGCACACCATCTTGGGCCGCGCAGTACAGCCGCCTATCGCGCCCTCAAAGCGCTGGACCGCCAGATTCGCGACGTGAAGAAGGCGCTCGACACCGTGGCTTTGCGTCCCTACGATCTCTACATCATGAGCGACCACGGCATGACGGAGTCGCTTCCCTTTCATCACCTTTATGGCCAGACGCTCGGAGCGTTTATCGCGTCGCACGGCGTGACGCCGCCCACCGCCAGCGAACTCGACCCCCGGCCGTACCGAGACTTTGCCACGCTGCACCAATTGGAGGAGCTATCCGCTGAAATCGGTCCTCGCACCAGTTCGGCAACCGGTTTTTTCCTGGATCGAGTCATGCGCCTAGCGATGCGAATCGGCACCGGCCCGCTACAGGCAGGACTCGCTGATAATCACGACAGCCCGGTCGTGGCGATTTACTCGAGTGCCCTGGCGAACGTGTATTTCACGCATTCGACGGAACGAGCAGGTATCCCAGATATCGACGAGATGGCGCCAGGGCTGTTGGGCGCGCTGGTCCAGCATCCCGGTATCGGGCTGGTCGTGGTACTCAGCGAAGGGAAGACCTGGGCCTTGCATCAGGGTGGCCGCGTCTGCCTGGATGAGGCGTCCGAGACTGAACTTGAATTTCTGAGGATGTACGATCAGCCTGCCCTGGTTTGCGCTCAGTTAATGGAACTGGCAGCCATGCCGAGCGCCGGCGATCTGCTGGTATTCGGCGCCTACGACGGAACCACGGTTGTAAACTTCGAAGATCATGGAGGAGCGCACGGCGGCCTGGGCGGCGTGCAACAGTTTCCGTTCATGGTCTCGCCCCGCTCCGCACCGAACGCCTTCGGAAGCATCGTGGATGCCACGCAGCTTCACCCGTACTTCGCGCAACGCTACCAGTCCGCAGCTCGTGGCGCCGACGCCGAACAGCCGAGTTCGGCACTCTCCGAAGACAATCCACACCGCGGCGCCTCGGTGGCAGCAGGCTAGTCGCCGCCGCTCTGCTCGGCAACGGAACGAAGGGGTGTTGACAGCGCAGTGCGTGCCAGCTAATATATAAACAGATATTTCATTAACGCTTGTTTATGTTTGGACGGCACGTTGACGCAGGACCTTTCGCTCTACTTCCGCGCACTGGGTGACCGCAAGCGATTGCAGATCGCGCAGTTCCTGGCGCAACATGAGCGCGTGCCCGTGACTCAGCTGGCAGAAGAGTTGCGGCTCAGCCAGCCCCTGATCTCGTGGCACCTCCGTCTGATGCGTCGGGCCGGAATCGTGAAGACGCAGCGAGAAGGGAGGCAGGTCCTCTGCTCTCTCAATCGGCAAGCGCTGCGGTCCTACCAGCAACGCGTGAGCGTGCTCCTCGATCTGGAGGAGCGCAGCATAGATCAGAGCACCAATCTGCCGGTCGAGGCGTTGGAGCCGGCGTCACAGGGATGATGAAAGGAGAACTAGATTGTCAAAAGTTCGAGTAGGGATCATAGGCGTTGGAAACTGCGCATCGTCACTGGTGCAGGGCATTGAGTACTACCGAGACGCCAAGGACGGTGACTTTGTTCCGGGCTTGATGCACGTGAACCTGGGCGGCTATCACGTCAACGATATCGAGTTCAGTTGCGCCTTTGATGTGGATGTCGAAAAGGTTGGCAAGGATCTGTCGCAGGCGGTCTTCTCAGGCCAGAACAATACCATTAAGTTCGCGGATGTGCCGCACCTCGATGTGCCGGTGCAACGAGGAATGACGCATGACGGTCTCGGCAAGTACCTGTCGGAGGTCATCACCAAGGCTCCAGGGCCGACGGCTGATGTGGTCCGCATCCTGAAGGAAACCAAGACCGACGTCGTGGTCAGCTACCTGCCGGTTGGCAGTGAGGAAGCAACGAAGTGGTACGTGGAGCAGGTGCTGCAGGCAGGCTGCGGCTTCGTCAACTGCATCCCCGTTTTCATCGGTCGTGAAGACTACTGGCGCCAGCGGTTTGAACACGCGGGTCTGCCGATCGTGGGTGATGACATCAAGTCCCAGGTCGGCGCCACCATCGTGCATCGCATGTTGACGAGCCTGTTCAAAGATCGGGGCGTCAAGGTCGAGCGAACCAGCCAGCTCAACGTGGGCGGCAACACCGATTTTCTGAACATGTTGGAGCGCGAGCGGCTCGAATCGAAGAAGATCTCGAAGACCAACGCGGTAACGTCGCAACTCGACTACGACATGGGAGCCAGCAACGTCCATATTGGGCCCAGTGACTACGTGGAATGGCTGACCGATCGAAAATGGGCCTACATCCGGATGGAGGGCCGTACCTTTGGCGACGTTCCGCTCAACGTCGAAATGAAGCTCGAGGTGTGGGACTCGCCCAACTCCGCTGGAGTGGTCATCGATGCTGTTCGCTGCTGCAAACTGGCGCTCGACCACGGAATCTCCGGCGCGCTGGAAGGGCCTTCGGCATACTTCATGAAGTCTCCACCGGTCCAGCACAAGGACGAAGAGGCCCGCGAGATGACGGAAGCCTTCATCCATGCCACGGCCCGCATGCCGGAGCCGGTGGCAGCCGCGGTCGCGAAGTAAGGCTCGATGGCGCTGTATCTGGTCATACAGATTAGTGCCGTTCTGTCGCGCTACATTCCTCGCCCATGGCGGTACGCGATCGGTACCGCCGTGGGCGAAGCCGTCTATTGGGCATGGCCCAGCAAGCGGCATACGCTGTTGCAGAACATGGCGACTGTCCTGGGACTTGATTGGACCAATCCTCGGGTTCGGGTGGTGGCGCGTCGATCGATGCGAAACTACTGCAAATACTTGATTGAGTTCCTCGACCTGCCAAACCTGAGCGCGTCGCATTCGGTCGTTGCGTCCATGCAACTGGAGGGTGAGGAGCATCTGGCGGAAGCCATCAGCCGAAGAAAAGGACTGATTGTCGTTTCAGGACACTTCGGTACGATCGAACTCGGCGGTATCCGATTGGCCGCCATGACTGACTTCCACGCGGTCTACGACACGTTTCAGCCAGCGTACCTCGATGATCTCATTCGGCGCAAGCGTCTGGAAAAGGGGATCAAGCTGATACCGGTCAACAGGATCCGGGAGATGCTGCGCGTGCTGCATGACGGCGGTACCATCATCACCCTGTTTGACCGCCCGATGGCGCCGGGGAAAGGGATCAAGGTGCGGTTCTTCGGCCGGAATGCGTATGTGCCCGCCGGCCCGGCGGTCCTCGCGATGAAGACGGGCGCCACGCTGCTCCCCATATATCTCCGCAGGCTGCCCGACCTGACTTTTACTGCCTGTATTCTACCCGCCATCGCGTGGATACCTTCAGGCGACCGAGACACAGACATTCAGGTCATTACCCAGAAGGTGATGAACACGCTTCAGAGCGCGATCCGTGACCATCCCGATCAGTGGTATATGTTTCGACCAATGTGGCCTGCCGACGGCAGCGCTACGCCGATTGGCGCAGCGACTCGGGAACGGGCTACCGGCGAGCCAGGAGCCTGATGTCGAGCAATATCGCGCTGTACTTCGCTCTGCGTGTGGTATCGCGGCTGTTACCGTTGGTCCCGGTCCGCCTGGCTCACGCCCTCGCCGCCGCCGCCGGGAACTGTGCGTTTTACCTTTTTCGGTCTCCCCGCGCCGGCATTACCTCCAATCTTGCCGTCGTTCTCGCCCTTCCTGTGGACGATCGGCGGGTTCGGGCCGCGGCGCGAGGAGCTTTCCAGACCGATGCAAAGAATTGGCTAGACACGCTTCGCATCGGTAGGTTACGGCCGGAAGCGATCGACGCTCTGGTGGAGATGCAAGGATACGACCACCTCCAGGACGCGCTGGCAGAGGGCAGAGGTGTGATCGTGGTGTCACTCCATCTTGGTAATTACGACCTGGTTGGACAGGTGATGGCGGCGCGCGGCTGCCGGCTGACGGTGCCGGCCGAGCGCGTCGAACCCGAGCAGCTGTTTACCTTTTTGATGGCCGAGCGCCGTAGCCAGGGAATCAATATCATACCCATCGAGCGTGCACCCCGAGAGATGCTGCGGGCGCTGCGGGCAGGGGAAGCCGTGGGCATCACCGCCGACCGCAACATTGCCGGCAGAAGCCTGGCGGTAGACTTTTTTGGCCGGCCGGCCATCCTTCCCCGCGGACCGGCGGCACTCGCCAGGCACAGCGCATCTCCTGTTCTGATGGCTGTTGGGTTGCGACTCCCGAGGGGACGCTTCCGCGGAGAGATCAGCGCTCCGCTGAGCTTGGCGCGGACCGAGAACGCCGACGCTGATGAAATTGAGAACACCTCGCGACTGGCAAGAGCGATGGAGACGTATATTGGGCGACATCCCGACCAGTGGCTGGCGTTCAGCTCGATCTGGTCTGCACCAAGCGGCACGGGCGGTGTTGGTACCATAGGGCAACAGAAAAAGGCGGCAGTATGAAGCTCTTGGCACTCCTGACTCCGTGCGCTCGTTGCTATCGCACGACGATCCGGTCAGCTGTTGGTCGATCGCGACTGTTGTTTGCCACCCACCTCGTCGATCATCCCAGCGAAATCGGGCGGCTTTGAAAATAGCGCTGGTTTCTCCGTACGACTACCCGTATCCGGGCGGGGTCACCAACCATGTCCGTCATTTACACCGTGAGTTCAAGCTAATGGGTCACGACGTGCGAATCATGGCCCCCTCCTCGAATCGAAACCTGGAACGCGACCAGGAGGACGTCTACCGCATTGGCGGGGTGCGTAGAGTACCAGCCAACGGGTCTATCGCACGCATCACGCTCTCGTTCCGCCTGGCTCGCAGAGTCCGAGAGGTATTGCAAGAGGAGAGGTTCGATGTGGTCCATGCGCATGAACCGCTCATGCCTTCCTTGCCGCCGACGGTCCTGAAGTATTCGACCTCGGTCAATATCGGAACCTTCCACGCCTATCGAGGCTCCTACTACGGCTACTTCTACGGCCGGCCCGTGTTACGCCATGCCTTTCGCGAGCTAGATGGCAGAATTGCTGTTTCTCGGGCGGCGAAACGGTTTGTGCGTCAGTATTTCATGGCCCCCTATAAGATCATTCCGAACGGCGTCGAATTGGACCGCTTCGATCCGCGCCGAGTTGAACCCTTGGCGGAGTTCCGAGATGGACGTCCGAACGTGTTGTTTGTTGGCCGGCCCGAGAAGCGCAAGGGAGTGGGATATCTGCTCCGCGCATACAAGCACGTCAAGCACTGCTTTCCAGACGCTCGATTCATTATTGTCGGCGCTGGAGACTGGCAGGATTCGCCGTACACAGCGTACATTCAGCGTCACGAACTCCGAGACATCGTCGTGGTTGGCGAGGTTTCCGAGGAAGCTCTGCCGCGGTATTATCGCAGCGCGGATGTGTTCTGTGCGCCGGCGGTACAGGGGGAGAGCTTCGGAATCGTGCTGCTGGAAGCGATGGCGGCCGGACTTCCCGTCGTCGCCTCGGACATTGAGGGGTATCGTCAAGTGCTCGCTGACGCGCCCAAAGAGCTCCTGGTGCCGCCGCGCAACGAAACAGCGTTGGCCGATGCCATTTGCGGACTGTTGCAGGACCGGGACGCAGCTCGGGCAGTCAGCGCCTGGGGTCGCCAGGCGGTCGAGCAGTACTCCTGGCCGCGCGTCGCCGAGCAGGTACTGGACTTCTACCTCAAGACCGGAAGCCGTCCAGCGCCGGCCTTGACGAGACCGGTGCTTCGGCCCTCCAGCATGGTGATGTGAGATGTTTCCTCAATGGCTTGAAGCGGGTGCGCGCCGGATAGCCGAAGGCGTTGTTACGCCGCTGGCACGGATGGGTGTCACGCCCAATATCATCACCGTGGTGGGCTTTCTGCTCAATTGTGTGACTGCCGGGGTACTCGCCAGTGGACACCTGAGTATCGGTGGAGGGTTGCTGTTCTTTTCGGGCATGTTTGACATGCTAGACGGAGCGCTGGCCCGAGTGATGTCACAGCAAAGTGACTTTGGCGCCTTTCTCGACTCTATTCTCGATCGGTACTCTGAGGCTGCAATTCTCCTGGCTCTGATCTATCAGTTCTCCATCGACAGTCCAGCACGGCCCGTGCCGGTCCTCTTGGTCTACTTGGTGGCAATCGGGTCTTTGGTCATCAGTTACGCCCGAGCACGGGCCGAAGGGCTCGGGCTGGAGGCCAAGATTGGGATTGCTCCCCGTCCAGAACGAGTACTGATCCTGGGTCTCGGATTGCTTTTCAATGCCACCACGACCGTTCTCGCGCTGGTGGTGCTCACGTTCATCACCCACTTCACCGCCATGCAGCGGCTGTACGCGGTGTGGCGACAGACACGAGTCAAAGTGTCCGAACCCAAACCTTCCCGCGTGAAAGCACCCGAGACGGGGACCACCTGAACGGGTACGTCGCTGCACCGCGATACACTGATGCATGACGTGTTCCCACAGCTGCAGCAGATGAGCGCCTCGCCTCGCCGCTTGCTGATTCTCGCCGAAGGGACGCTCGACTTCCACCATGGTAAGACGGCTACCAGCTTGCTTCGTTACCGTCCGGAAGAGGTCGTCGCGGTGATCGACAGCGAGCACGCCGGACAAACTACCAATGAGGTGCTCAGTTTAGCCGGCGAAACACCTATTGTCGCCCGCGTCGACGAGGCATTTGCGCTGGAACCGACCACGCTGTTGATCGGCATCGCCCCACGCGGCGGCGCTCTGCCCGACAGCTGGCGCAGGCAGATACTGACCTGCATCGCGCACGGGATGGACGTTGTCAGCGGACTGCACTTCATGCTCAATGAAGACCAGGATTTTGTGCAGGCAGCCACCCAGCACGGAGTGACGCTTACCGACGTTCGCACCCCACCCGCTGATCTCAGGGTCGCCGACATGAGATCGCGCCGGGAAGGCGCCCGTGTTGTGACCTTCGTGGGCAGCGACTGCGCGGTGGGTAAGATGACGGCGGCGCTGGAAGTAGCCGATGCAGCCCGACGTCTTGGACTCTCAACCGCCTTCGTCGCCACGGGTCAGACCGGTATCATGCTGGAGGGCGCGGGGGTGGCGGTGGACCGAGTGATCGGCGACTTCATGGCCGGCGCCGTGGAGACCCTGGTGGTCGAGGCCTGTGAGGAAGCGGATTGGGTGTTCGTGGAAGGCCAGGGATCGCTGTTGCACCCAGGATATTCCGGAGTCACACTGGCGCTGCTGCACGGCTCTCGGCCCGATGCCATGATTCTCGTGCACCCGCCGTCTCACGAGTACATCGAGGAATACCCGCTGAAGATTCCGTCCCTCCGACGTTTGGTACAGCTCTACGAGGAAGCGGCCGGGTGGGTGAAACCAGCTCGGGTGGCGGGCGTGGCGCTCAACACCCGAGACCTCAATCGAGCCGAGACGGAGCACGCGATTACCGAGGCCGAAGGTCAGACCGGTTTGCTCTGCACCGATCCGGTGAAGTGCGGCGGAGAAAAGCTGGTACAGGCGCTGCTAACCTTGTTTGAAGCTTCAGCACACTGAAAGCGGTCAACCTGATGCGAGCAGGGAAGGAGGTAGCAATGGAACGCGACGTACGTCTGACGTCCCTGGTGCGATGCGCGGGTTGAGCCAGTAAGGTCAGCATGACTGACCTGGCGTACGTGTTACGTCACCTGCCTCCTTCCACTGACCCCAATCTTCTGGTCGGCGCCAACCCCGCGGATGACGCTGCCGTGTACCGCCTGAACGACGATCTCGCGCTGGTGCAAACGGTGGATTTTTTCACGCCCATCGTCGATGACCCGTATACCTTCGGTCAGATCGCGGCCGCCAACTCACTGAGCGACGTGTACGCCATGGGCGCTCGGCCCATAACCGCGTTAAACATCGTTGGGTTCCCGATCAAAACTCTGCCGGCCCAGATCCTGTCAGAAATCCTACGGGGAGGCGCTGACAAGGCGAGCGAAGCAGGCGTACCGATCGTGGGGGGCCACACGGTTGACGATGCTGAACCAAAGTATGGCTTGTCCGTCACGGGTGTTGTCCACCCGCAGCGGTATATCACTGCTCGCGGCGGCCAGCCGGGAGACGTGCTCGTTTTGACCAAACCGCTTGGCACCGGGACCATATCGACCGCGCTAAAGGCCGGAGCCGCCGCGACCATCCACATCCAGCAAGCGGTTCGGTGGATGACGACGCTCAACCGCGCTGCATCCTCGGCGATGCTGGCGGCAAGGGCGCATGCCGCCACGGACATCACGGGATTCGGCGTATTGGGTCACCTCCTCGACCTCTGCCAGGCCTCGAAGGTGGGGGCACGGATCGATAGCGCAGCCGTTCCGTTTTTGCCCGGAGCGCTCACCTACGCCCGTCAGGGTTTCGTGCCGGGCGGGACCCAGAGCAACCTCAGCTACGTGCGGCCATTTGTCGAATTCGGCAGGACCGACGAGTCCGTCCAGGCCCTACTGGGAGACCCGCAGACCTCAGGCGGACTTCTGGTCGCTCTATCTCCCGACCACCTGGCGGATTTCAGTAGTGCTGCCGACGGGGAGATGCTCGTCACCGCAATTGGCCGGCTGACGTTACCGGACTCGCAGCCCCTGATCAGCATCCTCTGAGCGCATGCGCAGGCACGCGTTTGCCGCGAAGACTTGATAGACGAGCACTAAGCTTCAATAGCAGTGCTATAATCAAGGCGCGGACATGCGTCCAGTTCCTACTCTTCCTATTCGCGACGAGGAGCTGGCCGGATAACGCGGATACAGACCAATGTACTGATCCGGATAGAGTAATCGAGGGAAAATTATGGCAGAAGAATCCGCGGAAACTGAGGCAAAGACCGAGGGCCGATATCGCTTACCCGTCTTGCCACTGTTCGAAACCGTTGTGTTTCCGCATATGTTGACTCCAATTCAGGTAGGCCGGCAACCATCACTGCTGGCCGTTGATGAGGCAGTGAAACAGCGGCCACATCGCATCGTCCTGGTGACGCAAAACAACTCGAGCAAACAGGACGTAGGGCCGGACGACCTGATGGACATTGGAGTCCTGGCAAGCCTTGGTCCCATGTTTCGTTTGCCGGACGGAAGCGTCCAACTCCTGGCACAGGGCGAGCAGCGCGTCAACATCATCCGTTACACGCAGAGCGAGCCATTTCTTGAAGTCGAGGTGGAAGTTATCGCGCAGGACGTCCAACCGTCCCGTGAGTTGACCGCCCTGATGGAGACGGTAAAAGAACTGTTCGTAAACTATGCCAACTTACGAGGCAACCTTCCGGCCGAGCCATTGTCCACGGCGCACGAGGTGGATGACGCGGCATGGCTGGCGGACATGGTGGGGTACATCCCTGAGATCGAGCCTGAAGAGCGCAAGGATCTTCTCACCATAGTGAGCGTCGAGGAGCGCCTGAAGCGGGCGCACGAATTGCTCTCCGAGCAGGTAGAAGTGCTCGAGCTAAAGAGCAAAATCAGCAACGAAGTGCAGAAAAACATCGACAAGACGCAGCGTGAGTATCTCCTGCGTGAGCAAATGAAGGAAATTCAGCGTGAGCTGGGCGATCTCGACCCGGAGCAAGCAGAGGCTCAGGAGTGGCGGGATAAGATCGAAGCCGCTGGTATGCCGGACAAAGCCCGAGAGAAGGCGGAGAAAGAGGTTGATCGTCTCGAACGCATGCCGGCAGCCTCGCCCGAGGTAGGCATGATCCGCACCTACCTCGATTGGCTGGTGGGCATGCCCTGGTCCGCCAGCACGGATGACCAACTCGATATTCGTGCCGCGGCAGAGCAGCTTGATGCCGACCACTATGGGCTTGAAATGGTCAAAGAACGCATTCTCGAGCACCTGGCCGTGCGTAAGCTGTCCACTGAATTGCGCAGCCCGATCATCTGCCTGGTGGGTCCCCCCGGCGTCGGTAAGACCAGTCTCGGCAAATCGGTTGCAGTGGCTCTGGGCCGTAAATTCGCCCGCATGTCGCTGGGCGGCGTGCACGACGAGGCGGAGATTCGGGGACACCGCCGGACCTACATAGGATCGTTACCCGGCCGTATCATTCAAGCCATTCGACAGTCCGGTTCTAACAATCCCGTGATTATGCTTGATGAGATCGACAAGGTGGGAGCGGACTTCCGCGGCGACCCATCGGCTGCTCTGCTCGAGGTGCTGGATCCGGAACAGAACACAGAATTTTCCGATCACTACCTTGAAGTACCTTTTGATCTCTCGAACGTGATGTTCATTACCACGGCTAACGTGCTCTACACCATTCCCGCCCCCCTGCGCGATCGCATGGAAGTCATCGAGTTGCCAGGATACACCGAGGCGGAGAAGGTGGAGATCGGCGAGCGCTTTCTCACCCCGAAACAGCGCAAGTTTCATGGGATCGAGGACGACCAGCTCACCTTCACGCGAAACGCGATGCACCTGCTGGTCCGGGAATACACGCGGGAAGCCGGCGTCCGCCAGCTGGAACGCGAGATCGCGACTATCTGTCGCAAGATCGCCCGCCGCTTTGTTGAGGACACTCCCGTGCCAACCCACGTCGACGCGGCCGATGTTGCCACCTACCTGAAAGCGCCGCGCTTCACCTGGGGAATCGTGGAGGAACATGACGAAATTGGCGTCGCCACCGGACTGGTAGTTACTGAGGCTGGCGGGGATGTCATTCCGGTGGAAGTGACGCTGATGGATAGCAAGCCGAATTTCATTTTGACCGGTCAATTGGGCGAAGTGATGCAAGAGTCGGCTCGTGCGGCCATGTCGTACGTCCACTCACGATCGCGAGACCTTGGTATCAAGCCGTCGGCCTTTGAGGAGCATTCGATCCATATCCATGTCCCGGCCGGCGCCATCCCCAAAGATGGCCCATCGGCCGGTATTACCATGGCGACGGCACTGATCAGCGCCCTTTCTGGTCGCAAGGTCCACAAGGACCTGGCCATGACCGGCGAAATCACGCTACGCGGGCAGGTGTTGCCAATCGGCGGTTTGAAGCAGAAGGTGTTAGCAGCACACCGTGCCGGAATCAAGACCGTGGTCTTTCCTAAAAAGAATGTGAAAGATCTAGAGGAGATACCGGACGACGTGCGAGCGGAGATTCACCTGATACCGGCCAACAGCATGGACGAGGTCATTCAACTGGCGCTCCTGGAGCGTCCGGCGCCGGGCGAGGTCATGAAGTACGCGCATTTTGACGCCATCCTGCTCCCTGGGCTGGAGGGAACCTGGCAGACTCCGCCCGCCCCAGCGGGCTAGCGTCGCCAAAAGAGAGAGGGCCAGCCGGGAAGCGGTACTGGTCCTCTCTCTGTCATTCTCCCCGGTCGTACCCTTATAGGTACACGCTCAACATTTGTCCTTGACACTACATCGCTCAAGTTTCTATACTGAGATACGTTGTACATGAAGCTTCGGCTTCGAAAAAAACGATCAAAAACATGGCCAAGTAAGGCAGAACAAAGGAGTCCTACAGATGGCAAAGGTGGTTGGAATCGACCTGGGGACAACGAACTCGGTCGTAGCCGTCATGGAGGGCGGCGAACCGATGGTCATCCCCAATACCGAGGGCAGCAGACTTACCCCGTCCGTGGTGGCCTTCACCAAGACCGGTGAACGCCTCGTCGGCCAACTGGCAAAGCGCCAGGCGGTCGTCAACCCTGATCGGACGATTGCGTCTATCAAGCGAAAAATGGGCACCAATGACAAGGTTGATATTGACGGCAAGGGATATACGCCGCAAGAGATATCCGGCATGGTGCTCGGCAAGTTGAAGACTGACGCCGAGAAGTATCTGGGCGAAACCGTGAATCAGGCGGTCATCACCGTTCCCGCCTACTTCAACGACAGTCAACGACAGGCGACCAAGGACGCCGGCACCATTGCCGGTCTCGAAGTGCTCCGCATTATCAATGAGCCGACCGCTGCCGCCCTGGCCTATGGGCTGGACAAGAAGCAGTCTGAGACCATTCTGGTATTCGACCTGGGAGGCGGCACCTTCGATGTCTCGGTGCTCGAGGTTGGCGACGGTGTGTTCGAAGTGAAGTCCACGGCCGGCGACACGCATCTGGGCGGCGACGATTATGATCGCCGAATCGTCGATTGGATCGCCGGCGAATTCCAGAGCGAGGAAGGCATCGACCTGCGCAAGGATCGCCAGGCGCTACAGCGCTTGCTGGAAGCCGCTGAGAAGGCCAAAGTAGAGCTGTCGGGTGTGGTCCAGACAGAAATCAATCTGCCCTTCGTGACGGCCGATCAGAACGGCCCCAAACACCTTATCAAAACCATTACGCGGGCGAAGTTTGAGGAGCTCACCGACGATCTGACGCAGCGTTGCGTCGGTCCGTTCCGCAGAGCGCTCGAAGACTCGAAGCTCAGCGAGAAGCAAATCGATGAGGTAGTCCTGGTTGGTGGTTCGACCCGCATGCCGGTTATTCAAGAACTGGTCAAGAAGCTGACCGGCAAAGACCCCCATCAAGGTGTAAACCCGGATGAGGTAGTCGCGGTTGGCGCGGCCATTCAGGCCGGCGTCCTGATGGGCGATGTGAAAGATGTTGTTCTACTGGATGTGACTCCGCTCTCCCTTGGGATCGAAACCCTGGGGGGTGTGAATACGGTGCTCATTCCGCGCAACACGACGATTCCAACCGCCAAAAGCGAGACGTTCAGCACCGCTGAGGATAATCAGACGGCAGTGGATGTCCATGTTAGCCAGGGCGAGCGTCCGATGTCGCGCGACAACATGAGCCTGGCCCGTTTCCGCCTCGAGGGCATCCCGCCCGCTCCCCGTGGTCTACCGCAGGTCGAAGTGACCTTTGACATTGATGCCAACGGCATTATCAACGTTCACGCCAAGGATCTTGGTACCGGGCGTGAGCAGAGCGTGAAGGTCACCGCCAGCACCAACCTGAGCAGCGGCGACATCGACCGCATGGTTCGCGAGGCGGAGCAGAACGCGCAGCAAGACGCCGAGGCACGGGCCGTTGCCGAGGAGCGAAATGCGGCGGATACTCTGGCCTACAGCACGGAGAAAACGCTCAAGGACGCCGGGGATAAGATCTCCGAAACGGATCGGCAGAGCGTCGAACGTACCCTATCGGAGTTGCGCGACGCACTCAAGGGCAACGATGCCGGCGCGATTCGATCCGCGCGCGAGAGCCTTGAACAAGCCTGGGGACCTGTTGCCTCCTCCTTGTACAGTCAATCGGCTGCCGGGGCAGGAGAGCAGACCGCCGCGGGCGCCGCGGCCGGAGGCGAGACTCGACCGAATGCAGGCGACGACGTGGTTGATGCCGAATTTCGATCGACCGAACAGTAAGATGCGGACCGAGGGGCGGCCATGTGCCGCTCTTCCTGGCCCAATGGAGAGAAGTACATGACTGAACAGTTAGACGAACAGGTTGGCGCCTCTGGCCAACAAACTCAGCTCGATCCCCGCTCCGCCGAGGAGGCGGTGACAGCAGCCGGTGAGAGGGACCTCGGAGCGCCTTCACAGGTGGAGGCGCTGGAGCAAGAGTTGGCCGCGGCCCAGCGAGAAGTGGCCGCTAGTCAGGACAAGTTCTTGCGGGCACGAGCCGACATGGAAAATTACAAGAAGCGCATTGAGCGAACCTACGCGGACCTAACGAAATCCTCGAAGAAGGAGCTTCTGCGCAAGGTACTGAGCGTCAAAGACAACCTGGAACGAGCGTTGCAGTTTGGTGAGGGCGCTGAGACCGCCGGTGAATCGGTCCTCGAGGGCGTCCGCCTCACGCAGTATCAGCTCGATCAGATGCTGCAACAGGAAGGCGTGACGCCCATCGACGCCGCGGGCAAACCGTTTGATCCGTATACGGAAGAGGCGATCCAGACCATGAACGACCCCAACGTGCCGGACCACACCGTCGTTCAGGTGGTCCGCACCGGATACACCTATCAAGATGAAGTGTTGCGGCCCGCTCAAGTTGTTGTGAGCGTGCACCCATAAGGACAGTTGCCGTCGGGCCCTGGCTGTGCCAGGGCTCGACGGCCAGCGGCCAGTACTAGCGCGGATACGAGGCCATCAAACGTATGGACTACAAGGACTATTACAAAATTCTCGGCGTCGACAAGAAGGCGTCCGAAAAGGAAATAAAGAGCGCGTATCGCAAGCTGGCTCGCAAGTTCCATCCTGACGTTAATCCCGGGGACAAGTCGGCCGAGACGAAGTTTAAAGAGATCAATGAGGCCCACGCCGTCCTTACCGATGCGGATAAACGCAAGAAGTACGACACGCTTGGACCCGATTGGGAGAAACGATTCCAACAGAGCTACCGACCGGGCCAGGGTCCCTACACGTATACCCAGGGCGGGAATGCCGGGACGGCCGACTTCAGCGATTTCTTCGAGGGACTCTTTGGACAGCGTGGTGCTTCCCCCGGAACGAATAACGCGAATTTCGACTTTGATCTGGGCTCTCTTTTCGGTCGCGGACGTGGCAAACAACAGCAAGTAGCGGAGCGTGGCGCGGATGTGGAACAGGGAGTCGACATCACCCTCCCAGAGGCGTTCCATGGGGTCGAGCGGGCGTTTACCCTGCAGACACCGCACCCCTGCCCCACCTGCCATGGCACCGGGATTGTGGACAACCACGCCTGCCCGACGTGCCAGGGAGCCGGGTCGGTGCTGAAGTCGAAACGCCTCGAGGTGAAGATTCCCGCGGGCGTGCGTGAGGGCTCGCGAGTCCGCGTGGCCGGTGAGGGCAACCCAGGCGTGGGAGCAGCCCCCCAGGGTGACCTGTACCTGGTGGTGCATATGGTGCCGGACACTCGATTCCGACGGGAGGGCGACGACCTCTACACCGATGTCACAGTGCCCATGACGCGGTTAGTCCTGGGCGGAGAGGTGGAGGTGCCAACGGTGGAGGGCCGTGTCAGCATGCGCGTGCCGGCCGGTTCACAGAATGGCCGCACCATGCGCCTGGGCGGTCAGGGCATGCCCCAACTCAAAACGGGCCAACGAGGCAATCTGTACGCCAAACTTGTCGCGCTTCTTCCCACCACGCTCGACGAGCACCAGAAGGACCTGTTCCAGCAACTGGAAAAAGCGGGTGTGTGAACCGCCTGAATAGATGAGGAAACAGGATTGCCAGTGGAGGACAACACGGTGAGAGAACGAAGACTATACACCATCAGCGTGGCGGCCGAACTGGTCAGTGTCCACCAGCAAACACTCCGCCACTATGAGCGACTGGGACTGGTTGAGCCACTGCGTGGCAAGGGCGAGATCCGCTATTACTCGCCGCAAGACATAGAACGAATTCAGCAGATACGACGTTTGGTTGAAGAACTCGGCGTCAATCTGGCCGGGGTAGAAGTAATTTTGAACATGCGCGACCAGCTCGAACGCCTACGCAACGAATCGTTGGAGACGATTGCTCGTATGCGTGAGGAGCACGGGAGCGAGACGCGAAGACTCAAAGAAATTATTCGGAGGTTACAGGGCATCGGCGATGAAAAACAAACGGTAGAGGTCTAGACAGCCTTCCCGCCTTGCCGTTGCTCTATCTATGACACATGAACACTCAACGATTTACCGAAAACTCACAGAAAGCGTTGGTGGCCGCCCAAGAACTCGCGGCCGATCGCGGTAACAGCCAGGTAGAGGAAGAGCACCTACTGGCGGCGCTGCTCAACCAGCCGGAAGGCATCGTTCCGACCCTGCTGGAAAAGGGCAACATCTCGGTAGGTAACCTGCAGGCTGAACTGACGGCTCTGCTAGACCGCCTGGCAAAGGTTTACGGAGGCGCGTCCCAGCCCAGCATCTCACCTGAGTTGAGAAACGCGATGGTGCGGGCACACGAAATCATGGCCGACATGCGCGACGAGTACGTGTCGGTTGAACACCTCCTGCTGGCGATGGTCGACAACCGCGACAACAGTACGGTTGGCCGTCTGCTCCGGCGGCTTGGCGCGACCAAAGACGCCGTGCTCACGGCCCTGGCGTCGATCCGTGGAAGCCAGCGCGTGACCGACCAGAATCCGGAAGGCAAGTATCAGGCGCTGGAGCGCTACGGGCGGGATCTGACCGCTCTGGCGCGGCAGGGTAAGGTCGATCCGGTTATCGGGCGCGACGAGGAAATCCGGCGCGTTATCCAGGTGTTATCGCGTCGTACCAAAAACAATCCGGTGTTGATCGGCGAGCCGGGTGTTGGCAAAACAGCAATCGTCGAGGGGCTGGCACAGCGCATTGTGCGGGAGGACGTTCCCGAGCCGCTCAAAGGCAAACGCGTAATGCAGCTCGACCTAGCGGCCATGGTCGCGGGGGCCAAGTATCGGGGCGAGTTTGAGGAGCGCCTCAAGGCGGCGCTCAAGGAAGTGCAGGAAGCAGATGGGGATATCATCCTCTTCATCGATGAGCTTCATACGGTGGTGGGCGCGGGCGCGGCCGAGGGCGCCATGGACGCGGGCAACATGCTCAAGCCGATGCTAGCTCGCGGCGAACTTCGCCTGGTGGGCGCGACCACGCTCAACGAGTACCGCAAATATATCGAAAAGGATGCCGCTCTGGAGCGGCGTTTTCAGCCGGTACTGGTCCCCGAGCCGAACGTGGACGACACGATCAGCATCCTGCGTGGACTGAAGGAACGCTATGAGGTCCACCATGGGGTAAAGATCACCGATGGAGCGCTGGTAGCCGCGGCGGCCCTTTCGGATCGCTACATCACCGATCGGTTTCTTCCCGACAAAGCCATCGACCTGGTCGACGAGGCAGCCAGCCGCCTTCGGATGGAGATCGAGTCCATGCCATACGAGATCGACGAGATTGACCGCCGCGTGATGCAATTGCAGATCGAGAGCGCCGCGTTGTCGAAAGAGCGGGATGAGCCGTCGCGTGAGCGCCTCGATCGCGTGCAGCGGGAGATCGCCGAGTTGCGCGGCCAGTCGGATGTCCTCAAAGCGCAATGGCAAGCTGAGAAGGAAGTCATCGCGGACATTCGAGCCGGACGCGAAGAGATTGATCAGACCAAGACGGCCATCGGGCAGGCGGAGCGCGATCTGGACCTGGGCCGAGCGGCCGAGCTACGCTACGGGCGACTGGTGGAGCTGGGCAAGGAGCTATCCGACGCTGAAAGCAGGCTGGCGGAACTGCAGAAGACCGGCCAGATGCTGAAGGAAGAGGTCGGAGAGGACGACATCGCCGAGGTGGTCGGTAAGTGGACCGGCATTCCTGTGAGCAGGCTGCTGGAGGGCGAGGTGCAAAAGCTTATCAGCATGGAAGAGCGTCTGCACGATCGTGTCGTCGGCCAGGAGCAGGCTATTGAAGCGGTGTCAAGCGCGGTACGCCGCGCTCGAGCAGGATTGCAGGACCCCAACCGACCGCTTGGAAGCTTTCTGTTCCTCGGTCCGACCGGCGTCGGAAAGACCGAACTGGCGCGAGCGCTCGCCGAGTTCCTCTTTGACGACGAGCAAGCCATGATTCGCCTTGATATGTCGGAATACATGGAGAAGCACACCGTTGCCCGCTTGATCGGGGCGCCCCCCGGCTACGTGGGGTACGAGGAGGGCGGTCAGCTCACCGAGGCGGTGCGACGCCGGCCGTACGCGGTACTCCTGCTGGATGAAATCGAGAAGGCGCACCCGGACGTCTTCAACGTTCTCCTTCAGATTCTGGACGACGGCAGGCTCACCGACGGTCAGGGCCGTGTGGTGAGCTTCAAGAACACGGTCATCATCATGACCTCCAACATCGGCAGTGACGTGATTCAAGAGATGGGTTCGTCGGATTACGAAGCCATGCGTCAGGCAGTGGTAAGCGTGCTCCGCGACCACTTCCGCCCTGAGTTCCTGAACCGGATCGACGAAATCATCATCTTCCATGGGCTGAGCCGAGCACAGATCAAGTCCATTGTCGATATTCAGCTTCGCTCACTGCAGGAGCGCCTCGGTCGACGGAAACTCAAGGTCGAGTTGGGCGACGAAGCTAAGGAGCTGCTGGCCGAAAAAGGATGGGACCAAGTGTATGGCGCCCGACCGTTGAAGCGGGCCATCCAGAAGCTGGTGCTCGATCCGCTGGCGATGGATGTACTGCAGGGAAAGTTCCACGAGGGTGACACGATCAGTGTGGATAAGGACGGAGACCGCCTGGTGTTCCGGGCCACGGCGGATGATCGAGAGCCGCTTGGGGTCTAAAGACGCCGGAACCTGGTGAAGACGGGAGACCGGGCCCGGGCGGTTCGGTCTCCGTTTTTGCGCCCGTCCACGCGCTAGCCCCTGCTACCATAACTGGTGCTCAATCGTCGATACCCGCATCGAGAGGCGGGCCGGGTTGCCGCTTCTGTCTTCGGCGTGGCCGGAATCATCGCGGGCGTCGTCAGCGCGTCTCTCATTCACAATGCTCCTCCCCTCGTGATAAACGCCGCCCTATGGGCGGCGATCGGCGGGGCCGTGGCGTATCTGGTCTTCTCGTCGGAGGGACCGCAGAAGCGACCGGCCTCCGTGGTCCAGGCTGCTATTGCCGACGGCGTCGTGGCCGGCGTCATTGTCGCTACCACGTTGATCCTGCTGGATCTGTTCGCCGGCGCCGGCGCCGGCGGGACAGCAGGCGCTCCGGTCACCTTCGGGCGCGTAGCGGAGGGATTCGGCAGCGGCTTGCTCAGCGGCGCGGTGGGAGGAGGGCTGCTCGGCTACCTGGTCTTACTGGTGGGCGGCCGTGAGAAGCTGGAGCGCCGGCCGGCCCGTTCCCGCCGCAAGGCCGCCAAGTCACAGAGCGGGGCCAGCCGGCGCAGGCGATGAAGAGAGACAACCTCGCAATGCTGCTGGAAGCACCTGCCTGGGCAGAATGGTAGAATTATCGGTTATGTTGGCACGCTGGAGCGCACCATGCCGGTAGATCGAAGCGCCGTGGAGCACGTCGCCAGGCTAGCCCATATCGCACTCGGCGACGACGAGGTGCGGGAGTTGACGCTCCAGTTGTCCTCGATCGTGGATCACGTGGCTCGGCTGCAAGAGTTAGACACAGAGGGGATCGAGCCGACCGGATATGTGGTGCCTTCATGCAATGTCATGCGAGACGACGAGGTGCGTCCCTCCTGGCCGGTCGAAGCGGTGCTGGCCAACGCGCCGGCTCGCCACGACACGCTCTTCGAAGTGCAGGCCGTGCTGGATTGATGGCGCCTCCTTGCTTTCGAGCAATCGCGATATCAATCGCCCTTCTCTGATCACCTGCAGGCCCAAACTACCGGAACAGACACCATGGATCTTGCGTATTTATCCATAGCCGAGACTCGCACGCTGCTGACTACCCGCCAGGTCAGCGCGGTCGACCTGGTGCGCGCCGCACTTGACCGAATAGAGCGGCTCGACCATCGTCTGGGCGCCTACCTGCGCGTCACGGCGGACCTCGCGCTGCTCCAGGCACAGCGAGCCGACGCTCGCTTGACCGCCGGCGACGCCGGTCCTCTTACCGGCATCCCCCTGGCCATCAAAGATATATTGTCGACCAAAAACGTTCCGACGACCTGCGGGTCGCGGATGTTGGAACACTATGTGCCACAGTACAACGCCACAGTCGTCTCACGTCTGCTCGAGGCCGGGACGGTGTTCCTGGGCAAAACCAACATGGATGAGTTTGCCATGGGAAGCTCCAATGAAAACAGCGCCTTCTGGCCGGTGAGAAACCCCTGGGACGAGAGTCGAGTACCGGGTGGTTCAAGCGGCGGCTCGGCGGCGGCGGTCGCCGCCGGTATGGCCGGCGTAGCACTGGGAACCGATACCGGCGGGTCGATCCGGCAACCGGCGGCCCTCACTGGGACCGTCGGGTTCAAGCCTACGTACGGGAGGGTGTCTCGCTTCGGCCTGATCGCCTTTGCCTCGTCACTCGACCAGATCGGTCCCATTTCCCGGTCGGTTGCCGACGCGGCGGAGGTGCTGCAGGTCATCGCCGGCGCCGATCCACTGGATTCGACCGCAATCAATGTCCCGGTCCCGTCGTACACCGCGTCACTCGATGGCGATATCAAGGGCATGCGGCTCGGCGTGCCGAGGGAATATTTTGGCGAGGGGATGGAGCCGGGTGTGGCAGCCGTGATGCAGGACGCGCTCCGCACCTACGAGTCGCTCGGCGCCTCAATCGTGGAGGTGTCGCTCCCGCACACGGAGTACGGTTTGTCGACCTACTACATCATCTCGCCGGCGGAAGCCATGGCGAATCTGGCGCGATACGACGGCGTTCGTTACGGGCTATCAGTGCGTGGGGAGGATATTTGGGAGATGTTTGGCCGCACGCGCGCGGCGGGATTCGGCGCGGAGGTGAAGCGCCGCATCCTGCTGGGAACCTACGCGCTGTCGTCCGGGTACTATGATGCCTACTATGTCAAAGCGCAAAAGGTCCGCACCCTGGTCCGGCGAGATTTCGAGTGCGCGTTCGAGCAGGTTGACGCGCTCATTGGGCCTACCACGCCGACCGTGGCGTTTAAGCTGGGGGAGAAAACGGCCGACCCGCTACAGATGTACCTGAACGACGTGTATACGGTGCCGGCCAGCATGGCCGGCATTCCCGCCGTGTCGCTCCCTGCCGGTTTCGCCGGGGGCCTGCCGGTGGGCCATCAGGTGCTGGGGAAGCCGCTGGACGAAGTGACGATTTTGCGGGTGGCTCACGCCTTCGAACAGGCGACTTCCCACCACCAGATGCATCCGTTTCAGGAGCCGGCGGCATGAGTAACACTCATTTCGAGCCTGTCATTGGCCTGGAAGTCCATGCCCAGTTGAAGACCAGAAGCAAGATGTTCTGCGGGTGCGACGCGCACTATTTCCAGGCACTCCCCAATTCGCATGTCTGCGCGGTGTGCTGCGGCATGCCGGGGGCGTTGCCCGTCATTAACCGGAGGGCGGTTGATATGGCGGTTCTGACCGCGCTGGCCCTGGGCTGCTCGGTCGCGCCGCAGAGCAAGTTCGACCGCAAAAATTATCCGTATCCGGATTTGCCCAAGGGATATCAGATTTCCCAGTACGATCGGCCAATAGGGCAAAGCGGGTGTTTAGAGTACCTGGTCGGCGAGACCACGTACCGCTGTGACATCGTACGTGTCCACCTGGAGGAGGATACGGGAAAATCGCTGCACTCGGACGAGAACGATGATCGCAGCTTTCTGGACTATAACCGCTGCGGCGTTCCGTTGATGGAGATTGTCGGCGAGCCAGACCTTCGGTCCGCCGATGAGGCCCGCGCGTACTTTGAAACGCTCCGCCAGGTACTCATGTACCTCGATGTCTGCGACGGAAACTTACAGGAGGGCAGTATGCGGGCCGATGTCAACGTGTCCCTGCGTGAGCCCGGCGCAGCATACGGCACGCAGGTCGAGATCAAGAATCTCAACAGCTTCCGCGCCGTCTTCCGTGCGCTTGAACACGAAATCGAGCGGCAAGCCGACCTGCTGCAGCGGGGCGAGAGGGTGATCAGGGAGACCCGTGGGTGGTCCGAAAAGCGTGAGGTAACGATAAGCCAGCGCAGTAAGGAGCAGGCTCACGACTATCGATATTTCCCGGAGCCGGACCTGCCCCCGCTGATGTTTACGGGTCCCTATCTTGGCGCCATGCGTGGCCGGCTTCCAGAGCTGCCGGCCAAGAAATTGGAACGCTTCCGGGAGCAGTACGGGCTTGCCGAGGGCATCGCCGGCGTATTGACGCAGGAACGCGTCTTGGCCGACTTCTTTGAAGCTACAGTCCAGGCCGCCTCGGGGGTAGGACCGAACGTGATCGCTAACTGGATCGTTGGCGACGTGTTGCGTCTAGCGAAAGAAAGCGGCTCCAGCGTGACGACTATGAAGCTAACGCCTCCCCTCCTGGGCGAATTGCTCGGCCTGCTACAGTCCGGCGCCATTAACGGTACATCCGCCAAAGTGGTGCTGGAAACAGTCTTCACGTCCGGTGAGGCGCCGTCTGACGTCGTGACACGGCTGGGGTTGAGTCGAATAGCTGATCCAGCGATCCTGGCGCCCGTGGTTCGGCAGGTACTACACGAGAATCAACGCCTGGTCGAGTCCTACCTGGCCGGCAAAACCAACGTTTTGCAAGCTATACGCGGCAAGGTTATGAAGGCTACGGACGGCAAAGCGGACATGAATGCGGCTGATGAGATCATCGCGCAGAATCTGGGGGTACGCCTTTAACAGATTGAAGCGTGGCGAGCTTGCGGCTCTTTCCCGCCAGCCCTTAGACTGAAACTCACGGGCGATTAGCTCAGTTGGTTAGAGCGCACGGTTCACATCCGTGAGGTCACTGGTTCGAGCCCAGTATCGCCCACCACAACCGCTCATCCCAGCTTCCCATTCGGCAGAACGAGACGCGCATAGACGATCAGCTTATGATCATAGCCGGTGCCGTCGCGGTGAAAGACGCCGCTACAGGTGAAGAGCACCAGGCCATGCTCGCTGGATGCGCCATAGAGAAACTTGATGGGAAGCTTGGTGTTGGCGAACATGCCCTGCCACAGCACTCTGAAGGTGAGCGGCCGGCCCTTGGCATACGTCACCTGTACGGTGTCCCCGGCCTTTAGATCCTTGAGCTTGTAAAAAATGGCCGGGCAACAGTACGAGTCCACGTGGCCATAGATGCTGGCGCGCCCGACGTCGCCCGGCCGGGGACCACGAGTGTACCAGGCAACATCGCCCCACCTGGCGGGCGAGTGGACCTCACTGGCCTTGGAAAGGTCAACGGCTTCCACCGGCGCTTTGACGCCGATTTTTTGAATCGTCAGAGACTTCGGCCAGCCACGTGGAACCGTGACCGTGGCGGAGGAGGCGGCGGTGGCGGCGGTGGAACCGAGAACAGAAAAGGCAGTCAGGCCGAGGGCCAGTGCACGAACGGCAGTTAAACGCGGCAAAATACAGACTCCATGTGAGAATTGGACTGCCGCATGATATCAAAAGACCGAGGGCGGCGTCTGCCCCGATGGGGCTATGATACAATTCGTGGCTACAAGCGCGCTGCATTCGGTGCGCATGTCTCGAGTCTCACGGTGACCGTAGCTCAATAGGCAGAGCTCTGGATTGTGGCTCCAGTGGTTGTGGGTTCGAGCCCCATCGGTCACCCCACTTTTTGCATGTCAACAGTGGAGGGTCCTGCACGTGGGCTCTCCATTTTTCTGCGTTGGTTGCCCGTGGGATCGCGCGAACAGGAGTATTGACAGTATGGAAGACTGGCAACAATGGCAGATGAGAGCAGACCAGATCGCCGTGTCTCTGGGCGCGGAGGTGGATGGTTTCAATACAGATTTCTTCGGGGATGCAGGGGATGCGACTATGCGCGGCTTCTGGCCCCGGTTCCGCGATTTGAAGGAACGCGTACGGACGGCGCCCGCGATTCGGCTGGAGGCGAAGCTGGACCTGGAGCGACGGCTCCGCTCCCTCGGCTCGCGCGCCTACAAAGCCCAGGAGGTAGTGTATGCGCATTCGAGCGAGCGCAAAACCCAGCTCCTCGACTCAATTGAACAGGTGCGTATCTCATCTGAAGGCGTGAGCGCGCCCCGGGACCTCCGTGGCATACGGCGCAGTCTGGACAATATCCGGCAACAGTTCGATTCAGGCGCCCAACTGGTGCCACCCGACCGGCAGGTCGTGTGGGACGCGTGGCGAGGGGCTAACCAGTTCGTGTGGCAGAGGTTGACGGATAGCTGGGCGGAGAATGAGACTCAGTTGCGGGAACTGGTTACCGCGGCGCGACAACACCTGGAGAACGGGGAGGGGCCGGCCGCGAAGCAGGCCGTGGGACGGTTCTTCGAGGCGCTGAGAACACGCGAGTGTAAGCAGGAAATCATGACTGCACTGAAGTCTGAAGCGGAGTTGATTCGTCGCGAGGCAGATCAAGCGGAGTCTCGGAAGGTGGCTGAACGCGTGGTCAGTCAGCAGGCCCAGGTCGTACCGGCGGTCGATTCCTGGCGTTCTGAGCTCGAACGCAACCGCGAGTCGATAGCACGGCTGCAAGAAGAGATTACGGTACTGGATTATCAGTTCCAAAGCAGCGAATCGATCCTGGAACAAGCGATGGTGCGAGGATCGCTCGTTGACAAAAAGCGTAAACTTGCAGAATACGAGCGGAGTTCGAAGGCACTTCTTCGACGCATCGAGCAGTCCGAGGAGGCTCCTGTTTTTTCGATGAGCTAGAGCGCAATCAGCGGGTCCATCCTGAACGGCGACACGCGAACGCGGCAATGTTCTGTACGCTAACCGCAGCCGAGCCCGGCACAAGGAGCAGGGTATGCCAGACCATGATCAAACCGGACAGTTAACCGAATGGATAGTGAGCTTGTTGCTGGCGGATTCGGACCCTTCGCCGACACGTGACTATTACTTCGTTCTGTTGCGCCAGGGCAGAGGAGTACCGGAAGCGGTGGGCATGGCGGTAGATGATCTCCTGGAGGAAGTGAGGTCCGCGGTGTCGCGCGGTGAGCCTTACAGCCAACGCACGCATCGCGCTCGACTGGGCTTGCAGTCCGATGTTCCCTTTAGCGTCCATCGGTTACCGCGACCGGCACTGGTACGCCGCATCGTGCAGGAACGGGTGGCCGATAGCCGCACCTATCCGGGACGGCAGACCACTCGTCGAGGCGGCCAGTAGATGAGCCAACTCGAAGAGTTACTGCGGCGGAAGGACTTGCGCAGCGCCGACCGTGCCGTGGCTCGATCGTGGTTGCGAAAATTACAGGGTGGTGAACCGTTAAACTACATCGAAACGCAAAGCATGTGGGCCTGTCTAAGCCGTTACGGCCTCACACCGGTAGCTACCCCGTACCATGGTAGCAACACATAAGCACATGCGCGGGGCGGACCGGCGCTTAATGGTCGGTACAATGGCGCCATGAGAAGCCAGGTACCCTCGCTTCGCCGCAAGTATCACGTCGCTGTGAGCCTAGCGTACCTGGTTCTCGGCGTGGTGATAGTGGCGCGAAGCATCGCCGGACATGTGTTGCCAGTCGGAATCCTCGGTCTCGTATTTGTTGCGCTGGCGCTCGTTCGATTGCGAGACTACTACACCTGGAACAAGGCGCCGCGGTGATACACGAGGGTGCCTCAATTATCGGTGCACTGATTGCCATCACCTATGTGTTCGTCATCAGCAACATTCTCTGGTGGATGCTTCATATCCCGAAGGTGGGCAATCTTCAGCAGCACGTCTCCCGCATCACGCGGGAGACTACCAAATTCGCTCGCATCCTGGTACCGGTGCAGGGCGATGTCGTGAGCGACCGGCTGGTCGCTCTAGCGAGCCAAATGGCGAAGTTCCGCGGCGCTACCATGGATGTGCTCTATGTGGTGGAAGTGCCATTGCAGCTACCGCTCGACGCCGTCTCGGGAGACGAGGAGCGTCAAGCGCTGGACGCCTTTGCTCGTGCCGGCAAGATCGCGAGACGGTATGACGTGAAGATCAACCGGCGAACCCAGCGTGCCCGGCAGGCCGGCCCGACCATTGTGCAGTATGCCCGCGACAACCATGTCGACTTGCTCATGATGGGAGACGTTCCCAAATCGAACCGCCGCGGGACACGGTACGCTCGCTCGGTGGAATACGTCTTCGAGAACGCGCCGTGTGAGGTCATCATCGACCGGCCTCCAATGGAGTAAGCAGGCACGGGGTGAAGCCGAAAAGGGGCGCAGCCTCCGCCTTCTGCTACCCTCCATCATCCTGATATGAAGGACGGAGCAGGGAATGCTTGAAGGCAAAAAGATAGCTCTGATAGGCGCTGGGGTCATGGCTGAGGTCCTCATCGACGGATTGCTCAAGAGCAAACTGGTTCAACCAAGCGACATTATTACGTCGCACTACCGCCAGGACCGCCTGGACGACCTTCACCGGCGTACCGGCGTCAGCACGACGCTGGACAACGCGGACGCGTACAGTCGTTCTGAACTCGCCGTGCTGTGCGTTCGGCCCCAGGCAATGGGAACAGTGCTGGCGGAATTGCGGCCGCGTCTGGTATCGGATCGTCTACTGATAACCATAGCAGCCGGATTGCCCACCGGCTTTTACGAAACTGAACTGAGCACAACTGTCCCGTTTGTCCGCGCCATGCCGACCTTTTTCGGGAGCATAAAGGCCGGCACGACCGGACTCGCGCTGAACAGCGCCACCAGTGCCGAGCACCTCGCGCTCGCGTCTCGACTGTTCGCGACCATCAGCGAGAACGTGATCGTCATTCCGGAAGAGGAGATCGATGCCTTCACCACCTTCGGATCGACGACGACCGCCACCATTTACGTGCTGCTCGACGCGTTGATTACCGCGGGATCATTGGTTGGATTGCGGCATCAAGCATCGCACGCTCGGGCCATCGAACAGGTGATCGCGGCGGCGCGCAATGTGGTCGCCACCGACAAGCTCCCCTCACAACTGCTCGACGAGTTGTGCACACCCGGCGGCGTGACCGTGGAGGGGGTGAAGGTGCTGGAAGAGCGGGCGGTGCGGGGCGCGGTGATCGATGGTGTGCTGGCGGCGACGGAGCGCGCTCGCACGTTGCGACAATCATCGGGGACCAACTAGCCGGCCACGGAGTCAAAAGAGGGCAGATCTATGGTGCTCCGTCTCCGGCCGCGGGTAGCTCCCGAACCCCGCATCTGCGCGAGGAGCAAACCGAGAGACAGGGCTGCGCATCCGAGCAAGGCCACTGCCATGGTATCGCGGGTGCGCGGCCCCAGCAACGGATGGCGGTCGTCGGTCCACCAGAAGGCAAAGGTATTTATGGCATAGTTATCAGCCGGGTTCGACACCAGGGGATCGGGCTTCACGGTCAACCGGTACCGCTCGTCTCCGAGCGACAGTCGTGCTACCTGATAGACATTGTCCAGTTGGATCAAGATGGGCGATTGACGCACCGTCCAATAATACTGATAGTGCTGCGCACCCCAGTGGAAGGGTGTCCCGAACCAGCCTGCGGCGCCAACTGATTGCTGCTGAATAGCTTCCAGGCGATACCAAAATCGCCACTGTGTGACCGAGATGGCCGAGATCTGAATGACCAGGCTGGTCGCGACCAGACCCAGGAACGTCACACGCGCCACCTTGCCCAGGAATCGCCATGCTATAAACACTTCTCCCACGGGCAGCAACAGGTACGGGACGGCGGTATAGAGGTATCGCGGCCCCCAAGACGGGTCGCCATGCCAGTACTGCACGTTCGAGTAGAACGCGATTGGAATCAGTACCAGAACCGTCAAAAAAGTAGCGAGAGGCGCTCTCTTACGGAAAAACGGTTTAAGGGCCCATGTAAGCACGAAGACGAGCGGCAGGTACCAGATAAGGCCCTTTCCGGGGCTGACCAGGAGGTTTGCCAGGCCCAGCCAGGGCGGCTCGCCCAAGGTCTGTTCATGGAGCCCGGTACGAAACACTGAACCAAATCGTCCGTAGTCCCAGAGCGCGACCGCCAATAGCCAGGGAGCCAGGGCCAAACCATAGACCGCCAGATCGGCCGCGAGCTTTGGTCGCTGGCTGGCCTGGGACCGCATCCAGATTGGAAAAGCGACGATTATTGGCAGGTACAGGAGAGCGTCGTACCGCGTCAGCACCGCCCAACCGATGGCACTTCCCGCGTACGCTAGCCATCGCCGTGATCGGCAGTCGTGTCGGACGAACTGCCACGCACTGTAGACGGCGGCGAGGAGAAACACGTTGACCTGCGTCTGCTCCAGGCCACTCTGGGCGTCGGGCCAGGCAACCGTGGCCAGCCCGAAGATGAGTGTCAACCCGACCGCGGATCGCCTGCTGTACCCGAGGCTCGACGCCAATAGATAGAACAGGACGGCCAGCAGGGCGCCGAGAATGAGATCGAGTGAGCGAGTTGCGTAGAGGGTGGTTACCTCGTAGGGTAATCCCAGATGGTGCGCCACGACCTTGCCCGCCACATACAGCGGCGCCATAAGGATCGCCTGCCCCGGCGCGTAGAACGTATACAGGTGGCCACCTACACCTCGCGCCACGCGAGTATCGAGCGACTTGGGGTGGTCGATCCAGGCGTGGTGCTGATCGACCAGAGCCTGGGTGGTCTGGTAGCGAAGGAGCGTGTCCCCGTTATGCTTGAGATCGTTGGAGCCGGTCAGGAGATAGACCGACAGGAAGAACAGGCCGAGTAGCGTGGGAGTGAGCGCGTCTGAGCGCCGAACGGCCGACCGCATCACACGGCGCGAGCAACGACCTGCAACCAATTTCGTGGTAGCTCTGAGATGCCCAACTCGTCATAGGCCCGCACCACAGCGTTCTGCAGGATCGGAATCGCCACGTCGACCGGTACGCCCGGCAGAGCGCCGTTGACAAAATCAGTGTAATGACTTATGTCCTGCCAGCTCTGGCAGGTCATCAGCGCCTGGTCTTCCTCCATGTACTCAACCTGGAAACCATGTCGTTCCACCAGGGAGCGGTATTCTTCTTTCGTCAGCCAGCGCATGGCTTCGACCTTAGAGCGGTCCGGCCTCAGTCCGGTCTCCTCTTTGAGCGCCTGAAGCGCCCGTTTCATCCACAGTCGGTAAAACCCCTCGGTTCCGACCGTGTAGCATCCATCATAGAACGAAGTATTGAAACCCAGCACGCCGTCCGAATTCAAGGCCTTGTGCGCCTCCGAAACCACGCAATCCTTGTCGGGCAGCAAATGGATGGCGTTGCAGAACAGGATCACGTCCACACCGTTCACCATACTCGAGAACGCCTGTGCGGTTCCGCGTACAAAAGCCGCAGCGTTTCCGACCAGCCGCCTAGCCTTTTCCAGGGCCGAGTCCGACGGGTCGAGCCCAATAATCTCGACCGGCTCTCGTAAGCGTCGCACCCGCTCCACCAGCAACTGGGTGACTGCCCCAGTACCACAGGCCAGATCAAGCACGCGCCTGATCGGACTCTGCGCTAGCCGGTTACGCAGCTGCAAAGTAACGTCAACCAACTGCTCGTTTACCGCACGGTAGAAATCGTGCTGGGCAAAGGCCTCGAAGGTATAGTCCAGGCTCTCGCCGCCTGCCGCCATTACATTGTCTCCTTCGGGCGCGTCGTCAACCTTCAACTAGAATAGCAGAGATATGAGTGGTGGTATTGTGCCGTGCGCGGGGTCGGCTCTCGTCACCGGAGCGTCGCGCGGGATCGGCCGAATAGTCGCTCTGCGTCTCGCCGAAGCAGGCTATGCGGTGGCGGTCAATTATCGGGTTGCCGCGGCGGAAGCGCAGTCGGTGGTCGACAGCATCCGCGACCGGGGTGGGCAGGCGATGGCTGTTCAGGCGGACATAGCTGTACCGACCGAAGCGACTGCGTTGTGGGGAGAAGCCGAGCAGGCGCTCGGACCGCTCCAACTGTTGGTTAATAATGCGGGCATCACCCGCGATCGGTTGCTAGTGCAAATGTCGGAGGAGGACTGGGACGCGACCTGGCTGACCGATCTGCGAGGTCCGCGGACGCTGGCGAGAGCGGCAGTGGTATCGATGTCCTCACGCGGCTACGGCAGAATCGTCAACATCAGCTCGGTGGTCGGCGCCACTGGAAACGCCGGCCAGGCAAATTATGCAGCCGCCAAGTCCGCCATGATGGGCTTCACGCGTGAGCTTGCTATAGCAGCGGCGCCGCATGCAGTCACGGTCAACTGTATCGTCCCTGGCTATATTGTGACCGATGCTACCGCGCATCTCACCGATCGGCAGCAAGCCGAATGGATGGACCGAATCCCGATGCGCCGGTTTGCCCGGCCGGATGACGTCGCCGAGTTGGTACTGTTTCTGAGCGGACGCGGCGCTTCGTATCTCACCGGTCAATGCATCGCGGTCGATGGTGGCTACTGCGCCGCCTCGGGATGCGGGTTTGCTTCCTGACGTTATGAGCGTCTCGATTTCGTCGCTGTGAGCCGGCAGGAGACACTTGCGAGGCGCCCGTCGCTGTTGCCGGCGAGGTCGCCGCCGATCGAACCCGCCTCTCGTAAGGAACTGTGCACTCTCGGCGTCTACTTCGCAGTCACGGTGCTGGCCGCGGATGTCTTGAACGTGCGGCTGGGCGTGGAGCTCATGACGGTCGTGGTGGTTCTGGCGGCGGCATTCATTGCGCGGTCATTCGTCGCTTTCTGCCGTGACTGGTGGGTGTTCCTGCTCGGCCTTCTCCTGTGGAATCTGAGCGGCCCGGTCGCTGCTCAGTCCACCTTTCCTCAGCACCTGGGCTTCATGCTCAATCTCGACCGGCTGTTATTCCTCGGGCATCAGCCGGTCTCGTGGATACAGCACCATCTGGCGACGATGGGGAAGGTTGGTCCTCTCGACGTTCTGGCCGCTGCGCTGTACAACATGCACCTGCCGGAACCGTATATCGCCGGCTTCTTTCTCTGGCGCCTACAACGCGCTGTGTTTTTCCAGTTCGTCGCCGCCTCGCTCCTGCTGCTGGTCCTGGGATTCGTCACGTTTATCCTGTTTCCCGCGGTGCCTCCATGGCTAGCCGGTGAACCGTTGCGGTATGTCGGTAACCAGTACGTGGTGTCGGCCGGTGGCCATACGTATCTGCCAGGAGCGTTTAATGGGTTTGGGCCGGTGTTACACAACCATCCCTTGCCGTTTCACGGCACACCAATCTTTTACCTGTTTCACTTCGTCGGAGATAGAGTCGCTGCTTTCCCCTCGGAGCACGCGGCGTTTCCACTCCTGGAGTGCCTGGCGTTCGCCTGCGTTTCGCGCCGGGTCGCCGCCGGTCTTGCGATATGGGTGCTGCTAATCTTTGGTATGATCCTGTACCTCGGGGAGCACTGGGTCACCGATGCACTGGCGGGATACGCATACGCCGTCGCCATCTGGAGCGGTGTTCGGCTGGTCGCCCGCACCGGCTATCGGTGAGCGCGGCGGCGTTTTCAGCACAGTCGCGCGGTACTCCATTGTGACGAAGGCGGCGCCAAGGAGCGCCGCCAGCACGACAAATGCCACCAGCTTTTGAATTTTCACGAGGGCCAAATCGAGCGCGCCGAGTCCAACGCAGAGCAGATAGAGCGAAAGCACCGTCGCAGTGTGGCTCATGCCCAGTTCGAGCATGCGGTGGTAGACGTGCTGTTTATCGCCGGAGAGAAAATTTCTGCCGCGCAGCCTCCGCCGAACAATTGCCCAGGCCACGTCCAGCACGGGAATCATCAGCACCAGCAGAGCCGTCGCGAGCTTCGCCGGCCCCACAATGGAAAGGGCAGCCAACGCCAGTCCCAGAAACATACTGCCTGAATCACCGAGAAATATTCTCGCGGTGTGCCAATTAAAGGGCAAAAAACCGATCAATGCTCCGGCCAACGCGAGCGGAAGAATCAAGTCCTCGTGGTGCGCGCTGAGCGGAATGATGTGACCGCGCGGCGCTTCCCAGGCCCAAATAGCGAGGAGCAGGGCCGCCAACGCCACGACGCCGGTGGCCAGGCCATCCAGGCCATCCAGAAAGTTAACGGTGTTCATCATGCCCACCAGCCAAAACACCGTGACGATCAAACCGACTGCGGCGGGCAGCGACCAGCCAGGCCCCGTGACACCCGCAAAGGGATCGCTGATGGACTGGATCACGCCCACACCGCACATGATGGCGACGAAAGCAGCGACGGTCTGACCGGCCAAATGGGTCAGCGGTGGCAGAGTCAAAAACTCGTCGGCAACTCCCACCAGGACGGCTGCCAGACAACCAGCCAGTACCCCGCGGACCGGAGAACTCAGCGGCAGGACCAATACTGATGCCGTTGCAAAAGCTACATACACGGCTACACCTCCCATCAGCGGAGTAGCGCGCTTATGTATTTTCGATCCCACCGGGCGGTCGATGTTACCCAAGCGAACGGCAGCCCAGCGCACCGCCGGTGTGAGAGCCAGCGAAACCGCACAGCCGATACACAGCGGATACAGCCATTCGCTGGGGGTGCCGGGTGTTACGGGAAGCAGTGCGATCTCCTCGTCAGGCGGATATCGTCGACGAAGGCTCGGGCCATACCAAATAGGGCCGAGGGTCTTCGGTAAAGCGACGTCCTACCTCGTGGTAACGGACGCCCCTGGGAAAGGTCCGCTCGCGCCAGGTGCCAAAGTTATCGACGATAGCCGTCCCCGGCTGCACGAATCGTTCAATGTCTACCTGACGGTACATCGAATGCGGCGTCACCAGTAGGATCCCGTCGCATTCTGACAGGTCGTCGGGGAAGGACAGCGTGGCCACGTGGCAGATGTCTTCGATCTCCTCGGCACTGTAATAGGGGTCGTGCAGACGGAGTAACGGGGTATCTTTGAGGCAGTCGAGTGCATCCAACGCGGGTGACAGTTTGTGCATTTTGGCATCAGCAGTATAGGCCAGTCCGAGGATGACCACCGAACGGCAGTCTTTAAACAAGTCCCACAGTCGAGCCTGGTACAGACGTTTGAAATACCCATCGTTAAACTCAACCGCTTCACGCACGGGGTCAAGGTAGGCGTTAGCGTCTCCTCCTTCCTCCAGCGCGTAGCGAGGAGCTAGCGGTATACAATGGCCACCAATTCCCATGCTGGGGTGCACCAGGGGGATGTTCCACTTGGTGCTGGCCAGACTCAAAACATGGGTCATGTCGTACTGTGGAAACGCGAGCGACAACGAATTACCAAGCGCCAGGGCTTGAAATCGAAGCAGGTTCTCGATGACCTTGGTGAAAGCGGCGTGGTGCGCATCGCGCGCCGGAACGACCTCCTGGCAGACCAGTGAATAGAGCGCTATCAGCAAGTTGGTTGCCTCGCCATTGTTGCCACCCACTATTCGGGGCAAACGTTCCAAGGTGTGTTCGCCCCCCGAAAACCAGTCGCGGCGCGGCGCGGCTCCAACCAACACATCGATGCCAGGACGCAGACCTTCAGCATGCAGTTGAGGCAGAACGACGGTGTCGATCCAACTCGGCTGAATCGTGCTTTCGATGATGACGGTTGGTAGGAGGGGGCCCAGGTCCGTAGCTTTGATCACTTCACAGATGCGCGGCATCACATGCTCAAGATTGGCCGAGCTCGGTTCCGCGCCGCGTTCCGTGGGTACTGAGATGATGTGGATAGAAACGCGATGGTCTTTGAGGTCTCGCCAATGCGTCGTCGCCGTAACCGGGGTGTTCACCTCCTCCAGCCGGCCGGAGGGCACAATGTCCGTGGCGAGAAATCGGCCTTGCCGGATCTCCTGCACTCTCGTTTCCGCCACGTCGTACCCGACGCAGCGGATTCCCTTACGGCTGAAGGCATACATGCCGCTCGCCCCTATATGACCGCAACCCCATACCCCCAGCGATACAGATTGGTCCCGCAAGGAATCGATCGTGTGAGCTATGCGAACCTGCTGCTCGCTCATTCCTTCGTCCTTTCAGCGTTTCGCCGCCGTTGGTCGCTGCAGCAGCATAGCAATGCAAGCCACACAAAGCGTGGTAGCGCTAGCATTCGGCGCCAACGCCGGGGCTGTAGTACCAGCCGCCAGAGCCAATCGAGCGCGTGGTCGCGCATCCATCTTGGCGCCCTCCGAGCCACACCGGCAACATAGTCAAAGCTACCACCTACTCCCACCGCGATCGACACGCCTAACGGGAGGAGGTGGTCGCCAATCCATATTTCTTGCCTCGGCGCACCAAAGGCAACAAAGAGAATGTCTGCTCCGGAGCACCGCACCAAGTCTACTATGAACGCTGCATCTCGCTCTGCCGGAGAACCGCTGTGCGTTCCGACTACCTGCAAGCCAGGAAACTGAGCGGCCAGCCGACGGGCGGTTTCCTCGGCCACGCCAGGCGCCGCACCGAGATAGAACACTCTCCAGCCGGCAGAAGCCGCCAGACCTGATATCGAGTAGATCAGGTCCGACCCGCCGACCCGTGCCACCTGTGGGGCTCCCCGCCGCCGCATGGCCCAGACGACGCCGGCGCCGTCCGGCGTCGCTAGAGCGGCGTCCTGAAGCACGCGAGCGAAAGCGGAGTTGTCCGTGGCCCGTGTTACGAACTCGGCGTTCACGGTGACGATGTGGGCTGGCACTCGGAGTTGAGCTCTCTCTCCCACAAAGGCCAGTACGTCTTCTTCGGTAACAACGTCGACGGCCACGCCCGCCACGTACACACGATCGAACGTCAAAGGAGGAATTGGCCTCCACCCACTACTAGCCAGTCCCCTTGCGCACGCCCTGTGAGTGTCTGGTGCGAACAGTTATTTGGCCACCCTTGAGTATATGGGCGAGTCGCGGGCCTCCCTGCTCCCGGCGTGAAGGGCGGATACTGGCGACCGTCAGTGCGCTACGTTGATTTCGCCCAGAATTCTCGCCAGGGCCTGGACGGCAAGCCCCTCGACTTCGTCATCCAATCCATTCGGCCGGGAAACCATGCGCTGGTGACCCGTTCGAACCTCTTCGAGAACTACGCGCGTGCCGTCACTGCTCGGCACCTCACGAACGATCCGCATCAGTCCTCGACGCACGCAAATCATGGTCCACACATAGTGGAAGAGCTCATACGAACGAGTCTGGTCGTCTTTGATCGATTCCATGAGGGTGGCGATGCGGCGCCGAGTCTCGATGTTCGGCTGGTTCATCGGTCGGAGGTCCGGGAGGGCAGGAACACATACGCCAACCCCACAAACACGAACAGGATACTGTAAATCGTCACGGGGTCTCCCTTGCGCAAAGTTGGTTCAGGACCAACTATACGGGTGCCCTTCAGTGACGAACAGGGCCGTTTCCACCCGGTGCAAAGGCGCCTTCATTATGTCGAGTCAGCGCAGCAGGCCGGTGTCAGCGATGGGACATCAGGTCGACGGAAAGAGCCTCCACCGGAGATTGCGCGCAATCCACGTCTTTGTCCGGAAGCCTTTCCACCATAGCTATGTGCAGGCGTTGTACTGCGGGAAAAAAGAGGGTGTAGCGGCCGAGGCATTTCCAACAGCCGGCACACGTGTGCCCCCTACCTGAATTCGTCCTCATGCTGCTCGAAATACTCGGCGTTTAATTGCGTGAAGCGCTGCCACTTGTCGGGAACTTCTTCCTCTGGGTAGATGGCATCCACCGGGCATTCCGGCACGCATACACCGCAGTCGATACACTCGTCCGGATCGATAAAGTACATGTCGTCGCCCGGAAGCGTGTGAATGCAATCGACCGGACAGACGTCCGCACAGGATCCGTCCTTCACGCCAATGCAGGCCTCTGTAATTACGTAGGTCATTCACGTCTCTCCCATCGTCTTCGCAGCGCGGACGCTGATTCTCTTCCCGTCAGCCCCATCATAAGCAACGGCCTCCAACACCGACTATTACAATGAGCCGGTGACCTCCCCGGTTCGCCCGCAACGTCCTCTAATTCCTCAGGATCACCGTTGTTCATATTTCGCGCCCTTGCCAGCGGCAGTTCAGGAAATGCCTACCTGCTGCGTACCGATCACGTGAATCTGCTCTTCGAGGCAGGTCTCAGGATGCCGGCCCTGTCCAAAGGACTCGCTACCGAAGGCTTGAGTCCGGACGGGCTGAGCGCAATCCTGATAAGCCACGAGCACCGAGATCATTGCCTCTCAGCTCAGGATCTTGCCGCCACTCATCGGTTACCGGTATGCGCCAATGCTGAGGTTTTACGAGCGATCGGCCTCCACGACGACGCGCACAGTGAAGCGCTGAGTGTGGGCCGTGGTGTGCAGTTCGGCGACGTCGAAGTCAACACCTTCCCGGTTGCTCACGACTCGGTCTGTCCAGTAGGGTTTCTGATCCAAGCGCAGGGACGAGTGATTGTGCTTGCGACGGATCTGGGAGGCGCATCAGCCGAGGTCGCTGAAGCCGTGGAGCAGTCGGACCTGGTCGTGCTGGAAGCAAATCACGATCGTGAGATGCTCTTGCACGGGCCGTATCCGTATCACCTACGGAAACGCGTGGCCGGCCCCACCGGGCATTTATCGAATTCTCAGGCGGCTAACATACTGGTCCGGCATGTCAAGAATGATCAAGTCGAAGTGTGGCTGGCCCACTTAAGCAAGCAGAACAACTCTCCCGCTACGGCCTTAAAGACAGTAACCCGTTCGCTCAAAGCGGTTGGGCTTGGCGCGGTCTACGTTGGCGTGGCGGAGCGTGACCGAGCGTCCCTACGCTGGACGGGATTCGCCCGACCGCGCCAGCTCTCACTCTTTCACGCAATGGATGGAGTCTAACCTATGGCCTCATTCGTCGCGCAGCGCACGCTTGGCTTTACCGAGTCTGTTATACGGGAGATGTCGCGCTTAATTGCCTTGCACCACCCCAGCGACGGTATTAATCTGGCCCAGGGATTCCCAGACTTCGCGGCTCCCGAGGCGCTGAAACGGGCGGCCTGTGATGCGATCGACGCGGACCTCAATCAGTACGCCATCACGTGGGGAGCGAAGGCCTTCCGCGATGGAATCGCAGCCAAAACAGAGCGGTTCCTGGGAATCCAGGTTGACCCGGAGCGAGAGATCACGGTCTGCTGTGGCGCCACCGAAGCGATGATCAGCGCGATGCTGGCGACCCTGGACCCTGGAGACGAAGTGATCATCTTCGAGCCGTTCTATGAGAATTACGGGCCCGACTGTATCCTATCGGCGGCGGTGCCCCGTTTCGTACCGCTCCGCCCGCCCCACTGGACCTTCGACCACGATCAGCTTGTCGCTGCGTTCGGGCCGAAGACGCGTGGATTCGTGCTGAATACGCCCAATAATCCGACTGGCAAAGTATTCACGCGGGTCGAGCTTGAGGCGATCGCGGCACTCTGTCAGGAGTGGGACGTGCTGGTGTTCGCCGACGAGATATACGAGCATATGGTGTACGACGACCAGCAGCACGTCTCAATCGCGACGCTGCCGAACATGCGCGAACGTACCATCCTCATCAACGGGTTATCGAAGACCTTCAGCGTGACCGGCTGGCGCGTCGGTTACGCTATCGCTCCACCCGAACTCACCTCGGCTATCCGCAAGGTCCACGACTTTCTTACGGTAGGAGCTGCTGCGCCATTGCAGGCGGCAGGAGCAGTGGCCATGACCTTTGCCGACGACTACTACGTTGATCTCTGCGCTGGTTACCAGGCGCGGCGCGACTTCCTGCTGCCGGTGCTGCAGGCCAGTGGTTTTAAGCCCTGCATGCCTCATGGGGCCTACTACACAATGTGCGATATTAGCGACTTCGGATTCACCGATGATGTCAGTTTTACGCGCTTTTTGGTGGAGCAGGTGGGAGTTGCCGCGGTGCCGGGCAGCAGCTTTTACAGCGAGCCTCAGCGAGGGGCACAGCAGGTGCGCTTCGCCTTCCCGAAACGCCTCGAGACCCTGGAACGCGTTGCTCCCCGGCTCCTATCGGTAACAGACCGGATCGCGTCCCTGCGCGCTTAAAGCGTTTCGCGGAGTCATTGGACCGAGTAGCCGTAGTGGCGGAAGCAGTTACGAGCGACCTGTGGGGGGACTTTGTCCAGTGCGGCGGGGAGCGCCGCTTCCAGGGCGTCACGGGTCGTGGCCTCCA